>ERZ795061.144-NODE-144-length-69986-cov-36.427507_pt1 | contig 69986 bp, 66 predicted proteins | sample MGYA00375145_ERZ795061 | MGnify/ENA primary metagenome ERZ795061 (study PRJEB30190, sample SAMN05720144) | anaerobic digester metagenome | isolation source: active sludge of municipal wastewater-treating anaerobic digesters | place: USA | collected 2014-12-22 ... | reverse complement strand
GCGCAGCGGTAACCTGCTCGCTGTGCTCTTCCTCGATCTCGATCGCTTCAAGTGGATCAACGACACGCTCGGCCACGACCTCGGCGACGCCCTGTTGCAGGAGATGGCGCTGCGCCTGAGCCGGGCGGTGCGCGAGTGCGACACCGTCGCCCGCCTCGGCGGCGACGAGTTCGCGATCGTGCTCGGCGATCTCTGGCAGGTCGCGGATGCGGAGGCGGTGGCGGCCAAGATCGTGGACGTCATCACCCGGCCGCTGGAGGTGCGCGGGCATGCCCTGCGCGTGGGCGGCAGCGTGGGCGTGGCGGTGTACCCGTTCCAGGCCCACGACGAGGAGTCGCTGCTGCGCCACGCCGACCTGGCGATGTACCACGCCAAGGAGTCGGGCGGGAACCGCCACCAGCTCTTCTCCGAGCAGATGAACGCGCGCGCGGTCGAGCGCATGACCGTCGAGTCGGAGCTGCGCGCCGCCATCGCCGCCGGCCAGCTCGAGCTGCACTACCAGCCGCAGCTGTGCCTCGAAGACGGCCGGCTTGCCGGCATGGAGGCGCTGGTGCGCTGGCGCCATCCGCGCCTCGGCCTGCTCGCACCCGGCCGCTTCGTGCCGCTCGCCGAGGACTGCGGGCTGATCTGGGAGCTCGGTCTCGCGGTCCTGGAACTCGCGCTGGCGCAACTCGCGGCCTGGGACCGGGCCGGGCTGGAGGTGCCGCGCATCGCGGTGAATGTGTCCCCGGCGCAGCTGCGTCCGGAGCTGGTCGAGCGCATCGTGGAGATCCTCGACCGCCACGGCGTCGCCGCGCGCCGGCTGGAGATCGAGCTCACCGAGAGCGCGCTCACCGCCGACGGACCGGCCGCCAACGGCCTGTTGCAGGCGCTGCGCCGCATGGGCGCCTCGATCGCGATCGACGATTTCGGCGTGGGCTACTCCTCGCTGACCCTGCTGCGCCGGCTGCCGATCTCGGCGCTCAAGATCGACCGCAGCTTCGTCGCCGAGCTCGCCACCAACCGCCAGGACGCGGCCATCGTCGAGGCGATCCTGCGCATGGCGCACAGCGTGGGCCTGCGCACCGTGGCCGAGGGCGTGGAGCATGCCGAACAGCAGGCGGCGCTCGGGGAGCTCGGCTGCCAGGAGGTCCAGGGCTATCTGTGCGCGCGCCCGCTCGAGGCGAAGGCGGCAAGCGCCTGGCTCGCCGGGCAGCATGCGGGCGGGTTGGTGCCGAGCGCCGCGGCGGCGTGAGGGGGCGCCGGCTTGCGTCGGAACGCGGCTGCGGCCGCCGGTTCAGTGCGCTGCAGGCAGGCTGCGGGGGGCGACGACGACCGGGGTGGGCGCCGCGTGCGTGCGGTGCGGCGTACCGTGGAGCAGGGCGGCCTGTTCGGCGAGGGTGAAGTTGCCGTACTGCGAGTCGTGGGTGATCTCGTCGCCGATCCAGTGCGGCAGGCAGAGCGGGGTTTCCTCGTGCGGCAGTTCGACCTCGGCGACCACGAGGCCGGCGTGATGGCCCTGGAAGACATCGACCTCGAACACGTGGTGGGCGTGGTCGACCAGGTAGCGGGTCTTGCGCACCACCCGCCCGGCGCAGTGCCGCACGATCATCTGGTGGGCGTCGTCCACCGGGATCGGGTACTCGAATTCGTCGCGGCTGAAGCCCTGCTTGGGCGACTTCAGCGTCAGGAAGGCGCGCTCGCCGCGGATGCGGACTCGCGTCGACATGGAGCCGACCTCCTTGGCGAGGTAGCCCTGGATGATGGGCTCGCCTCTGCGTCCGTCGAGGATCCGGACGTCGCGGACGAGGAACCTGCGCTCGATCTCTTGCGCCATGGCTGGAAACCCTGTTGCAGAAGGTTCGAATTGTAGCAAAGGATTGCGGCGTGATTGTTGCGGTGCAATATTTCTCGGGGCCTCGATTGCGGACCTTCCCGTGCAGGACGTTGTTGCGGCCCAGGGCGGTCGCATGACCGGACGCCGGCTCCCACCACGCGTTCACGGGACGCCTCTGGCGGGCCACGGCGGGCGGCCGATTGGCTAGACTGTCGGCCATCACCTCCACGGGATGGACCATGAGCGCACCCACCCTGATCGCATTGATTTCCCAGAAGGGCGGCTCGGGCAAGACCACGGTCGCCATGCAGCTCGCCGCCGGCCTCGCCCTCGAGGGCTACCGCGTCGCGCTGGCCGACCTCGATCCGCAGGAGAGCGCCTCGCGCTGGGCCGAGTCCGCGCCCGCCGATGCACCCTTCCCCGCCCGCGTGGTGCGCCTGTCCGGCAGTGCCGACGAGATGGGCAAGACCTTGAGACCGGTTGCCAACAAGGTCGATGTGGTGGTCATGGACTGCCCGCCGTCGATCGAGCATGCGCACACGATGAGCGCGCTCGCGCTGTGCGACATCGCCCTGGTGCCGGTGGTGCCGGGCCCGACCGACCTGTGGGCGACGCGCGGCATCGAGCGCCTGATCCTCGAGCGCAAGCGCAGCCGCCCCGGCCTGCGCGGCGCGCTGCTGCCCAACCGCGTGACGCGTACCGCGCTGTCGGCGGACGTGCTCGAGGTGCTGCGCGACTTCACCCTGCCGGTGCTCGACGCCGCGCTGTCGCAGCGCAGCGCCTATGCGCTGGGCGCGGTGCGCGGGACCTCGGTGTTCGGCCTGGGGCGGTCCGCCGCGCCCGCGCAGGAAGAGGTGGCGCGCCTGGTCGCGGCGGTCGTCAAGTTGATCGAGGAGCGAGGATGAGCGCCACCAGCAGCGGACTGAAGTCGAAGCTGCGCGAGACCCTGAAGCAGGAGGACGCCGCGCTCGCCGAGCGCAGCCGGGCGGTCGCGAAGCCGGCTGCGGCGCAGCCTCGTGTGGGCAAGCCGGACGCCGCGGAGCCTGCCGCCACCGCGACGCCGACGACCGCCGCGCAGGCGCTGCAGCCGACGGTGGGTGGATCCGCTGCGGCGGAGAAGCGTGCCACGGCAACGCTGCTCGAGCTTGCCGCGCCCGCCGCGGCCGGGCGCCGCGACAAGGGCGAGAAGGTCGAGCGCGATTCGTTCTCGATGCCGGCGCGCGAGCACAAGCGCATCAAGGCGTTGCGCGAGGCGCTCGGCGAGCACGGTGTGCTCGTGAGCAAGTCCGCGCTGCTGCGCGCCGGCCTCGCGCTGCTGGCCGAGCGCGACACCGGCGAGATCGCCCGCCTGGTCGCGGCCCTGCCCAAGGTGGCGAAGGGCAAGCGCAAGAGGCGCTGACGCGGGAACCGCGATGGTGCCCAGGGAGCAGCGCCGCAAGGCGCGAACCGGGCTCCCGGGAGACTTCGGGCCTGGGCTCGGGCGGGAGCGCGGTGGTCGCAGCGCAGCGGATTTGCGCACACGCCTGCGCAAGCGCGGTATCGCGACTCGCGTCGCTCCTACAGGCCCTGCGGAAGCCGCGTCGGTTTTCCGTCGGCGCGACGCGCGTCGCGATTTTCGGCGCCTGCGAATCCGAGCAGCCGCAACCAGTAGCGCAGTCCGGCCGGCCAGGTGTCCGCGGCCGCGCGCAGCAGGTCGGCGGTCGACACGTGGGTGGAGAAGGCGCGCGAGTCGGGCTCGGCGAGCAGGCGTGCCGGCCACTCGGCGGCGAAGCGCTGCAGGCCGAGGCCGAGCAGCGGCAGGTCGGTGTCGTGACCGGCGCCGAGGTCGCCGAGCACGCCGGCGAGCGACAGCCAGCTCTTGCGGAACACCGCGAGTTGCTCGCCGAAGCCGCCCGCGCCCTGCAGCGCCAGCGCATCGAGCAGCCCGACCAGCCAGTCGAAGCCGAGCGGCCGGCCGCTGCGCACCAGGGTATCGAGCGCGTGCTCGACGGTGGCGCCGATCGGGGCGGCGCGGGTGTCGCGCAGGCCCAGCCCGGCGAGGCCGGCCATGATGCGTGATGCGTCGAGTGCGAGAGCGGCGAGAGCGACTTCCACCAGGGCCTCGCGCTCGGCCTTGCTCAGGCGCGCGGTGAGGCTCCAGTCGAGCACCGCCACGCGGCCGTCGGGGGCGAGCAGCAGGTTGCCGCCGTGCAGGTCGCCATGGAAGGGCGCGTCCTCGCCGCACGACCAGAAGGGGCGGGCGAGCAGGCCGCCGACGAGGGCGCGGCCGAGGCGGCGGGATTCGTGCGCGGACAGCGCGGCGTCGGCGAGCTTGGGGCCGTCGATGCGCTCCATCGCGGTCAGCGCGGGCGTGCACCAGGGCAGCAGCGCCGGCACGAAGACGTCGGCGTCGGCGGCGAACAGCGCCGCGGCGGCGCGCAGGTTGGCCTGCTCGCGGTCGAGACGGATCTCCTGCACGAGCAGGCGGCTGGCGGCGGCGAGGTGGCTGCGGTAGTCGATGGCGGGCAGGCCGAACTCCGCCCCCCGGCGTTCGAGGAAGTCGCCGAGCGCGGGCAGGATGGCGAGCTCCTCGGCCAGCCGTTCGCCGATGCCGGGCTTGAGCGCCTTGAACACGCCCTCATGGCTGCGCCCGTCCTGCCGCCACGAGAAGGGCAGCACCACGGCCACGCTGCCTTCGGCGAGCGCGCGGTCGGCGAGGTGGAGGCCGTGGCCAGCGCCGAGCTCGGCGCGGATGCGGGCGTGCAGGGCGCCGCCGTCCGTGCTCGCGGGGAGGGATTCGAGCGCCTGCAGGTGGCGGCGCAGTTCCGCGTCGAGGCCGGGCTGGCGCGCGACGACCTGGCCGAGCTTGTGCAGTGTGGGACAGCGCGCGAGCAGGGCGGTGGCGCGCGCGGCGGCGGAGACGCTCGCGGCGAGCGCGAGCTGCTCGGCGACGATCGCCCCGAGGCGGGCTTCCGGCAGCCGATCGAGGAAGAAGGCCATTCCCTCGAGCAGCAGCGGACGCCAGGCGGAGAGGGACTCGGGCAGCAGGGCGTCGAGGCCGAGCGACTCGAACAGTTCGGTGCCGAGGTCGGGATCCATGGCCGAGGATCTGCGGAAGCGCGCCGGGCTCAGCGCTTGCGGGCCGCAGCCTTGCGCTGCGAGGATTTCTTCTTGCCGGCCCGGGCCTTCTCATCATCCTTCGCGGCGGTGCGCTTCAACGGCGGCAGCGCATCGAGCAGAGCGATCGTTTCCGCATGGTCGAGGGCCGCGAGCGCCGCAAGGCCGGCGCGCATCAGCTCGGACTTGCGCACCGTCCGGCCGGCGGCCTTCATCGTGCTGCGCAGGGCATCGAGGCGGCGCAGGTCGCTGGCGACCAGAGCGAAGGATTCGCGCTTGCGCTTCTCGGGTTTCGCCTTGGCGGGCTCTGCCGGCAGGGGTGGGGCCTTGGTTTCCGGGCGGGTTGGGGGCCGTGTTCCGGCGATCTCGGGCAGACGCTCGTCGAGCGCGACATCTTCCTGCTTCAGGCTGGCGCGCAGGGCGCTGCGGGTGTGGGTGCTCACGGTGCGCTCCTCGGGGGCTTCAGCGCCGCATTCTAGGCTGCGCTTGCGCGCTCGTGCACGTGCGCACGGGCGCGCGCAAGGAGATCAGCCGTGCTCGCCGCGGCGCAGGCGCTCCAGGTTGCGATGCCAGTCGGCGAGCGCGTCGGCGTCGTCGAGCAGGTCGACGACGTGCTTCCTCGTTCGCGATTGCCAGCGCGCGGTGAGCTGCGCACCGAGGCTCTCGCGGCCTGCATGGAGGCCGAGGCGGTCGCCCGTCGGCGTGCCGGGGGCGGTGAGATGAGCGTGCGTCTGCATGATGCTTCCTCCTGTCGAATCGAAACCAAGCAAAAAATCCGCGCTGCGCCCGCAATTCACACTCGACCCCTCGCGGCTCACGCTTCCAGCACATACGTCCCCGGTGCATCCCCCAGCGCGGGATGGCGTTCGTCGGCGGCGGGGCGTGCGGCTACGAGCTCGCCGGCGCGCGGCTTCAGCCAGGCCATCCAGTCCTCCCACCAGCTGCCTTCGCGCAGCGCGGCGCGCTCGCGCCAGAGTGGCGCGCGGTCGGCGCGATGGGCGGTGGCGACACGGTAGTGGCGCCTGGGCGGCGTCACCGGCGGGTTGACGATGCCGAGGATGTGGCCGGAGCTCGACAGCACGAAGCGCTTGTCGGCGGCGACGTGGTGCACGGTGTGGAAGGTCTGCGCCCACGGCGCGATGTGGTCGTCTTCCGCGGCCACCACGTAAAGCGGCTGGCGGATGCGGCGCAGGTCGATCGGCTCGCCCGCGACGACGAGGGCGTCGGGCTGGACGAGGCGGTTGTTCAGGTAGAGCTCGCGCAGGTACCAGGCGTGCATCGCGGCGGGCATGCGCGTGGTGTCCATGTTCCAGTACAGCACGTCGAAGGGCGCGGGCGACTCGCCATAGAGCCAGCCGTGCACCACGTAGTGCCAGATCAGGCTGTTCGAGCGCAGCAGGCGGAAGGAGGCGGCCATGTCCTTGCCATCGAGGTAGCCCTTCTCCTTCATCTGTTCGCTCAGGTGGGCGACGCTCTCCTCGTCGATGAAGACCTCGATGTCGCCCGGCTTGTGGAAGTCCACCAGGGTGGTGAACAGCGTCCAGTCGCGCACCGGCACGGCGTCCTCGCCGTAATGGCGCGCCGCCCAGGCCATCCAGGTGGCGAGCGCGGTGCCGCCGATGCAGTAACCGACCGCGTGCACCCGCTCGGCGCCGCTGCATTCGCGCGCCACCCGCACGATCGCGGAGATGCCCTCGACGAGGTAGTCGTCGAAGCGGACCTCGCGCATCGATGCGTCGGGGTTCTTCCAGCTCGTGATGTAGACGTCCAGGCCCTGGTCGAGCAGGTAGCGCACCATGCTCTTCCTGGGGTTGAGATCGAGGATGTAGAACTTGTTGATCCAGGGGGTGACGATCACCACCGGCTCGGCATGCACCTGCGGCTGCGTGGGCGCGTAGTGGATGACCTCGAGCAGGCGGTTGCGGAAGATCACCGCGCCCGGCGTGGTGCCGAGGTTGTCGCCGACGTGGAAGCCGTCGGGATCCGTCATGCGCACGTTGCCCGCCTGCAGGTCGGCGAGCATGTTCTGCCAGCCCTGCCACAGGCTGTGGCCGCGGGTGTCGATGAATCTGCGCAGCGCGATCGGGTTGGAACACAGGTAGTTGGTCGGCGCCACCGCGTTGAGCCACTTGCGCCACCAGAACGCCGCGCGCCGGCGCTCCTTGCCCGACAGCCCGGGGGTCTCGTAGAGCATGTCCTGGACGTGGTGGGTGAAGGCGAGATACCACTCCTTCACCAGGTCCCAGGTGGCCGATTCGGTCCATACGGGGTCGGCGAAGCGTGGATCGTCGGCGTGCGGCTTGACCGGGTCGGCGCTGGGCAGGCCGAGCGCGCGCCGCCAGGTGTGCCACTGCAGCTGCCAGAGGTCGGTGCCGAGGCCGGCGAGGCGCTCGCCGAGCTCCTGCGGATGCATCAGCCAGGCCATCTGCGCATGCAGGATGGGCGCGGCGATGCCGAAGGGGTCGGCGCGTGCGGTCAGGCCCTCGCCGATCGCGGCGATGTGGCGGTAAACCGCCCGTCCGTCGGGGAGGCCGTTGCGGCCATTGGAGACCATGCGGCCATTGTGGCCGTTCGAGTCGGGCGGGGCCGGGTGCGCGCCCCGGTCCGGTTGCTGCTTGGCAGAAGGGGCCGTCGCCGGCCGTTTGCCGCCCCGTCGTGAAGCTGGCATGAGAAATCGCCTCCGTGCGCATCCCGTGCGGAGGGGGCCGCTACCCCGCCCGACGATCGCGCGCTGGTCGTTGAACATAGTCTGCGCCCGGCGCTTGACAGCCGTATTGCGCTTTCGTGAAGCGTGTCTTGCGCAGCGCAGCAAGGTGCGGATTCATCGTGACATGACTGTCACATTTCACCCACAGAATCCTTCACGAATACCGGGAGGATGTCATGGAGAAGATCGAGGCCGTCGCCAGCCTGGGACAGGCGGAACTGCTCAGGCCGGCGCGCGTGCGTGCGGCGCTGGCCGCCAACGATCGACTGAAGCTCTATCTCAGCGTGCTGCAGGCGGCGCACGACTGCGCGCAGCGCGGCGACGCCCGCGCGCTCGACCTCGCGCGCGAGTTCGCCGCCGCCGGAGTCGATGCGCCCTGGCTGGCGCAGCTGCCGGCCACCGCCTACCGCGAGGGCAAGGAGCTGCATGTGGCCGGGCTCGACCGGCTGGCCGGCCTGCTCGCCGAGGACCTGTGCACCATGGCGCGCCCGCTCGAAGGCGATGCGGACTTCGCCGCGCGCTGTGCGCACTGGTGCGCCTGGCTCGAAGCGCTCGCGCCGGACACGCTGTCGTCGGCCCAGCTCCACGCGCTCACCAGCGGCAAGCGCGGCAAGGACGACAGCCTGCACCTGCTGGTGATGGACCTGCACAAGGCGCTCAACCGGCTCGCTTCGGAGCTCTCCAGCGAGACCATCGACGGCGCCCACGTATGGCAGGTGGATGCGGCCGATCGCTCGCGCATCGCCGCCTTCATGCGCGGGCTCAACGCCACCCGTGCGCTCAAGCTCGATCATCCCGGGCTGGACACCGCCGCCACCCGCGACGGTGCGCGCCTGCTGCTGCAGAACGACATCGGCACCAACGACGCCCACGTGCTGGTGATTCAGGTCGAGGGTCTGCGCGTCGTGCTCACCTACTCCGATCTCCACCGTCGCCGCTTCGCCTTCTTCCAGTCGCTGCTGTGCGAGGTCGGCGCCAACTGGAGCGAGCCGCAGGCGCGCACCAGCGCCGGGCTCAACTTCGGCGCCACTTATTACGTCGGCACCGCGACCTTCGACTGTGCGGACGAGGAGGCGCTGTGCGGGGTGCTGGAGGGCATCGGCGCGCGCATCGTGTTCCTCATCGACTGGAACCGCGCGCGCAAGCGGCTCGAACAGTTCGTCGGCAAGACCGACGCGGTGGCGATCCTCGCCGAGGCCGCACGCCGGCGCGTCGGTCACATGGCCTGGCTGGCCGCCGGCGGCGAGCAGCTGGTGTTCGGCGCGATGCAGGCGCTCGGGCCGGAGTACTTCCGCATCGGCGACCGCCTCGACGGCGTGCTCGGCACCGAGAAGGCCCGCGCCTTCGTACTCGAGAGCATGGCGCTGGCGAGCGCGGCGATGCAGCAGCGCCAGCCGCTCGCGCTGGTCGCGGACGACACCCGCCTGCTGCTCGCGCGCTACCTGCACCGGCACGACGAGTTCGACCTGCTCGCCGAACACGCGGCCTACTGCCATGCGCTCGCCGAGGGTCTGCGCGACGGCCTCGCCCACGGCCACGAGCGCGACCGCAAGGCGGCGCGCGAATTCTCCGAGCGCGCCAAGGACTGGGAGCGCCGCGCCGACCAGCTGGTGATGGACGCACGTGCGCGCGCCGAGGCGCGACCGCGCTGGGAGGCCTTCGCCGAGCTGGTGGAGACCGCCGACGACGTCGCCGACGCGCTCGAGGAGGCCGCCTTCCTGCTCTCGCTGATCGCCGCCGATCACCACCAGGGCTGGCGCGGCGAGGTGCACCAGACCATGCAGCTGCTCGCCGACGCGGTGCTCGGTGCGGCGCAGGACCACGTGCGCGCGCTCGAGATTGCGCGCGGATTCGGCGAGGACAGCAGCGCCGAGGACCACGAGGCGTTCGTCGCCGCGCTGTGGCGGGTGCTCAACGCCGAGCGCCAGTGCGACGTGCTGCTGCGCGACGTGCGTCGAGCGCTCGCCGAGCACGTCAGCGACGCGGCGACGCTGAACCTGAGCACCGACTTCGCCCAGGCGCTGGAGTCGGCCACCGACTGGCTGCTGGCGACCGGCTACGGCCTGCGCCGGCTGGTCTTCAGCCGCGCGGGGGTGGGGCGATGAGCGCGCAACACAACGAGGAGAGTCCGATGATGGCGCATCCCGATGCGGCGTCCGCCGCCGCGCCGGCCGACGCCCGTCGTGTCGTCCGCCTGATCCACGCCGACGCGCCCCTGCCCGCCGATTGCGGCGCCGAGGCGCTCGGCTCCAAGGCGTGGAACCTCGCGCGCATGGCCGCGCTCGGCCTGCCGGTGCCCCCGGCCTTCGTGATCGGTACCGGATGGTGTGCCGAACCCGGCGCGCTCGCCGAGGCCGCGTGGCGGCCGGCGCTCGCCGAGCTGGAGCGCCTGAGCGGGCTGCGCCTCGGCGACACGCGCCATCCGCTGCTGCTTTCGGTGCGCTCCGGTGCGCCGGTGTCGATGCCGGGGATGATGGAGACCCTGCTCGACATCGGCCTCACCGAGACCACGCTGTCCGGCCTGCTGCGCGTCAGCGGCCATCCACGCCTGACCTGGGATGCCTACCGGCGCCTGATCGCCGGCTATGGCGAGGTGGTCGCCGGGATCGACGCGCAGCATTTCGACGCCGACCTCGAGGCCGTGCGCGGCGAGTGTGGCGAGTGCGGCCAGGGCGACGAGCGCGTGCTCGACTTCGCGGCGCTGCGCGAGCTCGCCGCCCGCCACCTCGACACCTACCGGCGCGAAGCCGGCGAGGCCTTCCCGCAGGATGCGCACGAGCAGCTGCGCCAGGCCATCGCCGCGGTGTTCGCGTCCTGGCATGCGGACAAGGCGCGCGCCTACCGCGCGATGCACGGCCTGGCCGACGACATGGGCACCGCGGTCACGGTGCAGCGCATGGTGTTCGGCAACGCCGGCGGGCTGTCGGGCGCGGGCGTGGGCTTCACGCGCGACCCGAGCAGCGGCGAGCCGCGGCCATGGGTGGATTTCCTCTTCAACGCGCAGGGCGAGGACGTGGTCAGCGGCCGGCGCAGCGCGCACGGCCACGACGAGCTCGCCGCGGTCGCCCCCGCGGTGTGGCAGGCCGTGCTCGACGTGACCGCCCGCCTGGAGCGCGCCTTCGGCGACATGCAGGACTTCGAGTTCACCGTGCAGCAGGGCGTGCTCCACCTGCTGCAGACGCGTGCCGGCAAGCGCACGCCGCAAGCGGCGGCGCGGATCGCGCTCGACCTGCTCGACGAGGGCGTGATCGATGCGGAAACCGCGCGTGTCCGCACCGCCGCGCTGGATGTGCGCGCGCTCGCCGAGCACCGCATCGTGCGCGCCGACGGTGCCGCGCTCGTGCCGCTCGGCCGCGCCGCGAGCGCGGCGAGCGGGGTGGCCTGTGGCGAGATCGTCTTCGACGAGGCGCGCGCCCGTGCCCGCCACGCCGCGGGGGCGAAGCTGATCCTGGTGCGCCAGGACGCCGAGACGCGCGATCTCGCCGCGCTCGAACTCGCCGAGGGCCTGCTCACCTGCCGTGGCGCGCGCACTGCGCACGCCGCGGTGGTCGCGCGCCAGCTCGGCAAGGTCTGCCTGGTCGGCTGCGAGGCCTTGCGTCTCGACGAGGCGGGGCGCACGCTCGAACTCGGCGGTCACATCCTGCGCGAGGGCGAGCTGCTGACTCTGGACGGCAACGAGGGCGCGATCCATGCAGGCGCCGCGGCGGTTGTCGAAGTCGTGCCGCAGGCGCTGCTCGCGCGCCTCGACGCGCTGCACGGACGCGAGGTCGCGGCGCTGCAGTCCTGAAGATTTTCCGGCGGGAGGGTTGTTCGATGAGCTTCAGATCCAGCTACGGCCACAAGTGCGCGATCGAACTGTATCGCGACGCCACCGAGCGCCAGGCCAAGCTGGCCGGCGTGACCATTCCCACCTTCATGTGCCGGCGCTGCGGCAAGCGCCAGTCGGTGAGCGGACGCCGCCAGGTGGTGCGCGGCAGCTCGCGCTACGGCTATCACTGCGCGAGCTGCAGCACTGCGCGGCCGGCTGGCGCGGGTTGCGAAAGCCGGCCGTCCCAGGTGTAGCGGCAGCGGGTGCCGTCGCTGCTCAGGCTGCGCGCGCCGCGGGTGCGCGGGCGCAGTCCGGCTGCAGGCGATTGACCCCGCTGAGGATTGCGCGGATCGAGGCGGTGACGATGTTGGCATCGATACCCACGCCGTAGCGATCGCCGCCCTGTCCGCCTGCCTCGGTGAGCTCGAGGAAGGCGCAGGCCTGGGCGTTGCCGCCGTCCTCGCTGGGCGCCACCGAGCGCTCCTCGAAGCTGCGCACCTGGACGTCGATGCCGGCGCCGCGCAAGGCGTGGATGGCGGCGTCGATCGGGCCGTTGCCCTCGCCGACCAGCAGGTGGCGGGTGCCGCCGATCTCGACGATCAGGCGGATGCCCTGCGCCGCGCCATGCTCGAAGAGGTGGTGCTCGACGTAGCGCACCGGCTCGACGCTGTCGAGGTAGGTGCTGCGGAACAGCGCCCAGATCGCCGCCGCCGACATCTCGCCGCCGCTGGCGTCGGTGACCTGCTGCACCTCGCGCGAGAACTCCACCTGCAGGCGGCGCGGCATCACGATGCCGTATTCGGTCTCGAGCAGGTAGGCGATCCCGCCCTTGCCGGACTGGCTATTCACCCGGATCACGGAGTCGTAGCTGCGGCCGACGTCGGCGGGGTCGATCGGGAGGTAGGGCACGTTCCACGGCTGGCCAGCCTTTTGAGCGGCGAATCCCTTCTTGATGGCGTCCTGGTGGGAGCCGGAGAAGGCCGTGAACACGAGATCCCCCACATAGGGGTGGCGTGGGTGGATGGGCAGCTGGTTGCAGTACTCGACGGTGCGCGCGACCGCGTTGATGTCGGAGAAGTCGAGCCCGGGCGACACGCCCTGGGTGTACATGTTCAGGGCGAGGGTGACGATGTCGACGTTGCCGGTGCGCTCGCCGTTGCCGAAGAGGCAGCCCTCGACGCGGTCGGCGCCGGCCATCAGGCCGAGCTCGGCGGCGGCGACGCCGCTGCCGCGGTCGTTGTGCGGGTGCAACGAAAGCACCACGCTGTCGCGGCGGGCGAGGTTGCGGTGCATCCACTCGACCTGGTCGGCATAGACGTTGGGCGTGGCGACCTCGACCGTGGCCGGGAGGTTGAGGATGACCTTGTTCTCGGGCGTGGCGCCCCACTCGGCGGTGACGGCGTCGCAGACCTCCCGGGCGAAGTCGAGTTCGGTGGCGGAGAAGGTCTCCGGGCTGTATTCGAGGCGGATCTCGGTGCCGCACTCCTTCTCCATTTCCGCGCCGATCTGCTTGATCAGCCGTACGGCGGAGACCGCGAGCGCGAGTACCTGCGGCTTCTCCATGCCGAACACGAGCTCGCGGAAGGTGGGCGAGGTGGCGTTGTAGACGTGGATGATCGCGCGCGGCGCGCCGCGTACCGACTCCATGGTGCGGCGGATGAGGTCCTCGCGCGCCTGGGTGAGCACCTGGATGGTCACGTCGGCCGGGATGTGGCCGCCCTCGATGAGCGCGCGCACGAAGTCGAAGTCGGTCTGCGAGGCCGACGGGAAGCCGACCTCGATCTCCTTGAAGCCGATCTCGCACACGGTGCGGAACATGCGCATCTTGCGCTCGACGTTCATCGGCTCGAACAGCGCCTGGTTGCCGTCGCGCAGGTCGGTGCTCATCCAGATCGGGGCGCGCTCGATGAGCTTGTTCGGCCACTGGCGGTCGGCGAGCGCGATCGGGGCGAAGGGACGGTACTTGGCGGCGGGGTTCTGCAACATCATGGCGCGGTCCTCGTGGGCATGGCGTGATTCGATGGACGAAAGTCTACGCGCCGTGCGGCGGCAGACGATTGCGTTGTTGCGGTGCGAGCGCGCTTATTTGTGCAGGAACATGCGTACTTACGAACTTGAATGAAATAATCTGCCTTTCGGAAAGAATGGAGCGCCCGATCGTGCAACTCGACCGCTACGACCGCCAGATCCTGGAGCTGCTCCAGCAGGATGGCCGCATCAGCAACCAGGAGCTCGCCGACCGCATCGCGCTGTCGCCCTCGGCCTGCCTGCGCCGGCTGCGTGCGCTGGAAGAGTCCGGTCTGATCCGCGGCTACCGCGCCCTGCTCGACGCCAGGAAGCTCGGCCTGTCGCTGATGGCGCTGATCCACATCTCGATGGACCGCCACACGCCGGAGCGCTTCTCGCACTTCGAGGCGGAGGTGGAGAAGATCCCGCAGGTGCTGGAGTGTTTGCTGATCACCGGCCAGGACGCCGATTACCAGCTCAAGGTGGTGGTCACGGACATGGACGGCTACCAGGCGCTGCTGCTCGAGCGCATCACCCGCATCCCCGGCGTCACCGGCGTGCATTCGAGCTTCGTGCTGCGGCGGGTGATCGACAAGACGGCGCTGCCATTGCCGGGGGCCTGAGCGCCGGGTGTGCACAAACTGGATATATGTCACGTTGTGAGCGGATAGCGGGGGCGGGTGTCTGCGTCCAAGATCTCCGGGCTGCGTGGCCCTTGCGCCGCGCTCGAGTTCATCCAAAATGAAGTCCGCCGTGTGCGGACCCCCAAGGAGACGACATGGACGCCCGCGTTCGCGAACTGGTCAAGGCCACCATCCCTGTGCTCAAGGAGCACGGCGTTGCCCTGACGACGTATTTCTATCAGCGCATGTTCCGCCACAACCCGGAACTGAAGAACATCTTCAACCAGTCGCACAACGAGACCGGCAAGCAGCCGGTGGCGCTGGCGATGGCGGTGCTGGCCTACGCCGAGAACATCGACGACCCTTCGGTGCTGGCGCCGGTGATCACCCTGATCGCCAACAAGCACGCCAGCGTGGGCATCCGCGCCGAGCACTACCCGATCGTCGGCAAGCACCTGCTGGCCTCGATCCGCGAGGTCCTGGGCGACGCCGCCAGCGACGAGCTGATCGCCGCCTGGGGGGTGGCCTATGGCGCGCTTGCCGACGTCTTCATCGACGCCGAGAGCAAGCTCTACAACCAGGCCTGCAACGCCGATGGCGGCTGGAGCGGCTGGCGCAGCTTCCGCATCATCGACAAGGTGCGCGAGAGCGAGGAGATCACGTCCTTCCACCTCGTGCCCTGCGACGGCGGCCCGCTGCCGGCCTACCGCGCCGGCCAGTACACCACCGCGCGGGTGTTCGTGCCCGAGCTCGGTGTGATGCAGTTGCGCCAATACACGCTGTCGATCGCGCCGGGGGCCATGCACTTCCGCATCTCGGTGAAGCGCGAGCCGGCGGGCGCGACCACGCCGGCCGGTCGGGTGTCGAACCGCCTGCACGACTTCTACAAGGTGGGCGACATGCTCGAGCTGGCGCCGCCCTTCGGCGAGTTCTTCCTCGACGAGACCCACGACGGCCCGGTGGTGCTGATCAGCGGCGGGGTCGGCATCACGCCGATGATCTCCATGCTCGACCGCCTGGTAGCGGCGGCGCCGTCGCGTCCGGTGCAGTTCGTGCATGCCTGCCGCAATGCCGCGGTGTTCGCCTTCGGTGCGCATCTGGCGAAGGTGGCGGAGCGCAACCCGCAGGTGAGGCTGCATCTGTTCCACGACGAAGGCGCGGTTTCGGCACCGGTGCAGGCGGGCCGTGTCGATCTGCGCGCGCTGGCGGGCGAGGTGCTGGCAGAGGGGGCCGACTACTACCTGTGCGGCCCGGTCGGCTTCCTGGAGGCGCAGATCGCGACCCTGCACGAGCTGGGGGTCGAGTCGGCGCGCATCCATGCCGAGGTGTTCGACACCGGCGGCATCGCGACCTGAGGCCGGGGCCGGCTCGTCCGGCTTCGATCCGGCCGCGGGGCCGCGGCCTCGCGTGTGCGCAGCCCGGCCGCCCGGGGTCGGCGCCGGTCCGGTGTTTTTCGGTAGGAGCGACGCAAGTCGCGATTGCAGTGCCTGGAGTCCGCGCCTTCGCTTCGGCACCAGCCGATCGCGTCTCGCGTCGCTCCTGCCCCGTTCGCCTTACTGCCCGGCGTTCGGGAAGAAGAGCTGCTCGCCCTCGATCTTGTACGCGGCGATGGCCTCCTGGCCGGCGGGCGAAACCACCCATTCGACGAACTTGCGCGCCTCGGCCTGTTTCACGTGCGGGTGGCGCTCGGGGTTCACCACCATCACGCCGTACTGATTGAAGAGGCGGGTGTCGCCTTCGACCAGCACCGCGAGGTCGGCGCGGTTCTTGAAGCTGAGCCAGGTGCCGCGGTCGGCGAGCACGTAGGCGCCGCTCGATGCCGCCATGTTGAGTGCCGGGCCCATGCCGCAGCCGCATTCCTTGTATCCGCTCCCCTTGTTGTCGACCCCGGCGGCCTTCCAGTAGCGCAGCTCGGCGGCGTGGGTGCCGCTCTTGTCGCCGCGCGACACGAAGTTGCCGTTGGCGGCGGCGAGCTTCTGCAGCGCGCCGGTGATGTCCTTGCCCTTGGCGGCGGCCGGATCGTCCTTCGGCCCGATCAGCACGAAGTCGTTGTACATGACCTTGCGGTGCTCGATGCCGTGGCCTTCATCGACGAACTTCCGCTCTGCGTCGGCGTCGTGCACGAACACCACGTCGGCGTCGCCGCGGCGGCCGACGTCGAGGGCCTGGCCGGTGCCGAGCGCGACCACCTTCACGTCGATGCCGGTCGCCTGTTTGAACTGCGGCAGAATGTGGCCGAAGAGACCGGACTGCTCGGTGGAGGTCGTCGACGCGACGACGATCGAGGCGGCCTGCTGGGCGATCGCCGGGGCGGCGAAGAGGCCGATCGCCACGGTGGCGATTCCGGCGAGGCTGCGGCGGATGCGCGCGATGCGGGTGTTGCGGGTCATGCGGAGTCTCCTCGATTGGGGGTGGGCTCGCGGGGTGGGCGGTTTCGTGGCCGTCGCGGCGGCTGCGGCGACGGATGAGCCTCGGGCAATCTAGGCAGGCGGGTGGGATGGATCAATATGAAGGGATCTGCATAGGATGGAGGGCCGCAGCGGCGTGGATGCCGCCGCGCACCACGGACATGGACCAGAGCGCATGAAGAGCCGCGTGATCGAACGCTGGGTCGAGGCCCACCTCGCCGGACGGCGCATCAGCGCCAACTCGCTGATCATCTCGGTGTATGGCGACCTGATCGCGGTGCACGGCGGCGTGGTGTGGCTGGCCGACCTGATCCGGCTGATGGCGCCCTTCGGGCTCAACGAGCGCGTGGTGCGCACCAGCGTCTATCGGCTGGTGCAGGACGACTGGCTGGAGTCGGGACAGGTCGGCCGGCGCAGCTACTACCGCCTCGCCGCATCCGGCATGCGCCGTTTCGCGCCGGCGTGGCGGCGGATCTTCGAGCCCGAGGGGGAGGGCTGGAGCGGGACCTGGCAGGTGGTGATGCTGCCCTCCGCGCTCGAGGCGCGGGTGGCGGACAACCTGCGCCGGGAGCTGTCTTGGGCGGGCTACGGGGCGCTCAACGCCGGCGTGCTGTTGCGCCCGACCGACGACGCCTCGACCCTGCGCAACATCCTCGACGGCTGCGGCCTGCGCGACCGCGTGGTGCCGCTCACCGCGCGCGGCCTGGACGGGGTGACCGGCGCGGCCACCGACGAGCTGGTGCGCGAGTGCTGGGACCTGCAGGCGATCGCCGCCACCTACGACGGCTTCATCGAGCACTTCCGGCCGCTGCTGCGCGCCTTCGGTGCGGGCGAGGCCGAGCCGGAGCAGGCCTTCCTGGTGCAGACCCTGCTGATGCACGAGTTCCGCCGCGTGCTGCTGCACGATCCGCAGCTGCCGGTGCAGGTCATGCCCAACCGCTGGCGGGGGGACGCGGCGCGCGAGCTGTGCGCGCGACTGTATCGGCTGAGCTGGCGAGCGGCGTGCCGGCACCTGCAGGCGAGTTGCGCCACGCCCGAGGGGCCGCTGCCGCCGCCGTCGGCGCAGTTCTTCCGCCGCTTCGGCGGTCTGGAGCTGCCGCCGGCGGCGACGGACGAGGTCGCGGCCGAGGGCTGAGCGGGCGCTGTGAGGCGCCCGCCCGCATGGCCGCTCAGGCGTTGCCGAGGCGGGGTGCGCTGGCGAGGCCGGCGGGCTTGCCGCCGCGCACGGGGTGATGCTTGAGCGCGATGCCCTGGGTGAAGGCGGCGCGACGGATCAGGGTGTATTTGAACCACCAGCCGGCGCCGGCAGCCAGCAGACCCGCCGCGGCGAGCGCGCTGCCCGCGCCGGGCACGCCGGCGAGGATGCCCGCCGCGGCGAGCAGCGCGAGCCCAGCCGGCAGCAGGTGGCCGACGCGCACCATGCGCGCCGCGATCGCCTCGAAGGCCTGCACGCTGGGGGCCGGGGCGCGATCGGCGCGCAGGCCGTCGAGGTAGCGTCTCCACAGCAGCAGGCGGGCGCACAGGGCGAGCACGAGGGCCATCGCGGCGGCGATCTGCAGCCCGCCCGCCAGGGTGGTGGCGATCAGGCCCGCGCCCTCGGCCAGTCCGGTGCCCAGTACCAGCGGCGCGCAGCGCGCATGGCGCCAGGCGGGGATGCCCTTGTCGGCGGCGAGGATGCGCGCCTGGGCGTAGACGAAGGCGAGGCCGCACAGCCCGGCGAGTGCCTGCGCGGCGGGGTGGGCGGTGTAGAGGGCGAGCACGCCCGCGCCGAACAGCGCCAGTGCGACCGAGGCCTCGCGCGTCATCCACGAGCTGCGGATGTGACGGAAGACGTTGAGCGCGCGCCACGGTCGGCCGATCTCGAACCAGACGCACAGCAGCCCGAGGGCGACGAGGAGCAGGCCGGCGGCGAGTTGCGGGCGCACCTCGACACCGGCGAGGCCGGCGAGCCCGGCGAACAGCACGAGCCCGCCGCCGCTGCCGCCGCAGATGAAGTTGCCGGCGGCGCGCCAGTCCCAGTGCTGCTGCAGGCGGGGTGCGGGCTGGCCGGGGAGGGGGGAACGGTTCGGTTTCATCAGGCGTGATCCCAGATGTAATAGACGCTCGGCCCGGTGCCGAGCTCCTCGTGCATGTGGAAGTGCTGGGTTTTTGCGAGCAGGCGGCTGACCGCGCTGTCGGGGTCGTCGATGTCGCCGAAGACCATCGCGCCCGAGATGCAGGAGTTGACGCAGGCCGGGGTGACCTCGGGGTCGCGCCCGGGGATGCGTCCGCTCGCCGCGGCGGCGTCGATGCGTTCCTTGCAGAAAGAACACTTGGTCGCCACCGAGATGCGCGACGGGTCGAAGCGGATCGCCTCGGAGGCGATCGGCTGCTCGCCGTAGGCGAAGCGCGCTTCGTGCACGATCGAGCGCGCCTCGTAGGGACAGGCCATCACGCAGTTGGCGCAGCCGATGCACACGTCGTAGTCGATGGTGACCAGGCCGTCGCGGCGCTTCTGCGTCGCCTCGGTGGGGCAGACCGCCGCGCACGGCGGCTCGGCGCAGTGCATGCAGGCCGTCGGCAGGAAGCTGCGGCGCACGTCGGGGAACTCGCCGGTCTCGAGGTCGAGCACGCGGCGCCACTGCACGCCGGGCGGGGTGGCGTTGGCGTTCTTGCACGCCGCGGTACAGGTCTGGCAGCCCACGCAGCGGCGCAGGTCGATGCTCATCACATAGCGGGTCATTGCACGGTGCTCCCTTCGAGACGGCGGATCGCCACGCGCACGATGTCGGCGCCCGAGCCGGTGGCGTCGGTGAGTTCGAGCGACATCGGCGCCACGGTGTTGAGGCTGGGCATGCCGAAATCCTTGGCGACCGGGGTGGCCCAGTGGTCGAACTGGCCCGGGATGACCAGGGTGTCGGGGCGGATGCCGTGGGCGAGCACCGCCTTGCCGTAGGTGGCGCCGATGTGCGAGCGGATCTCGACGCGGTCGCCGTCGGCGATGCCGAGGCGCCTGGCGGTGTTGGCGTTCATGATCACCCCGGCGTGGCCCCGCACGTTCTGCGCCACCTCGCGCATCAGCGCGATGCTGACGTTGCCGCCGGTGTGGTACTGCATGCTCTTGGTGGCGAGCAGCCACAGCGGGTAGTCCTCGGGCTTCGCGCCGCTGTCGACCAGGGCCTGCTCCCAGCGCCCGGGAACGTCGTGCCATTCGGGCAGGGCGGTGTATTCGGAGAGCTGGGTGTCCCACCAGTGCATGTCGTGCTCGTGCAGGCGGTTGCCGAGCTCGCGGCCGATGCGCAGCAGGCGCTCCTGGTAGGGCAGCTCGTAGCGCAGGCCCTTCTCGGCCAGGGTGGGGGTGAGGTACCACGAGCGCTGCGGCATCGGCACGGTGTAGAAGCCGTGCTCCTTGAACCAGGCGAGGTCGTGGGTCTCCTGCCCCTGCGAGAGATCGGTGCTCGCCGCGCGGCAGATGGCGTCCCAGATCGTGTCCACGTCGTGCGTGCGCGTGGGGTCGAGGCTGAAGTCGTAGCCCTCGCCGGCGAGCGGCGAGACGCCGCCGGCGCCGCGGTTGATCGCCTTGTTGTAGGGCTCGAGCAGGCCGGTGCGGCGCGCCAGCTCGGTGCTGATCCAGGTGAAGTCGCGCGCCTCGCCCTGCGGCTCGACCGCCGGCTGGCGCAGCACCACGCCGCGCGCGGTCCAGAACTGCTCGACGAACTTGGTGCCGCCGACCTTGATCATCTGCAGGGATTCGAGGTCGGTGGCCTCGGGCAGCAGCAGGTCGGCGAAGAAGTTGGTCTCGTCCACCGTGTAGGCGAAGGACACGGTGAAGGGGAAGGTGGCGATCGTCTCCACCAGGCTGGGCGTGTCCCAGAACGAGATCGCCGGGTTGGAGCGGTAGATGAACCAGATGTCGGGCAGGGTCGGCTTGGGCATGTTGAAGTCGCGCGGCACCTCGCGCTGGAACATCCACGCCAGCTGGGTGGGGCCGAGCGCCTGGCTCCATGCCGAGTTGCCGACGATCGGCACCAGGGTGCGGTGGGCGTTGCGGCCGGTGGGCCGGGCGACCCAGTGCTCCTTGTCGGTGGGGTTGAATTTCTGCGCCATGAAGCCGTCCTCGCCAGCGGCGACGCTGAGGTGGCGGTCGTCGTGCGGGCGGTTCAGCCGCACCGTGGTGCCGAGGGTACCGCCCGGCACCTCGAGCGCGCCCACCAGGGTGGCGAGCACCGTGCGCGCCCAGCAGCACTCGAAGGCGCCCCAGCCGTTATTCACCGACTTGCCGAGGGTGACCGCGACCGGGCGCAGCGGCAGGGTGGCGCCGTCCACCTCGATGGTGGCGCCGACCTGCGCGTTCTCGAGGTACTCGCCCGCGATGCGGCGGATGGTGGTCGCGGGCACGTCGCAGATGCCCTCCGCCCACTCCGGCGTGTATTTGCGCATGTGCTCGACCAGCATCGTGTGGGCGGGCGTGCCCTCCACGTCGACGAGCGCATGGCGGGCGTCGTCGGCATCCACGGTCACCGCCGCGGCGACGCGGAAGCGGCCTTCGAGCGCGGGCTCGACGCCCGGGGTGTCGAAAGGCACGGCGCGGCCGGCGGCGGGATCCCACACCAGCGGCTTCGCGCTGTCGGGGTCGCGCAGGTAGAGGCCGTCGGGGCCGACCAGGTAGGGCGAGGACGTGCGGTCGCGCAGGAAGGGGAGGTCGAGCTGCCCGAGGCTGTGCTCGCACACCAGCACGTGGATCAGCGCGAACATGAAGGCGGGGTCGGTCTTGGGGCGGATCGGCACCCACTCGGACGCACAGGCGCCGGTGATCGACAGGTGGGGCTCGACCTGCACGCGCTTGTAGCCGCGCACGCGCGCGTCGGCGTGGCGGGTGACCGCGCACGGGCCGCCGGAGGCGTCGACGTTGCTGCCGATCGAGATCACGTAGCGGCAGTTGGGCGTGTCCGCGGCGACGGTGAAGGCGCGGTGCCAGAACTCGCCGTAGAGGTGCTCGGAATGCACGCACTTGACGCCCTGGCCGGAGCCGAAGCTGAAGTCGATCGGCCCCCAGGCGGCGAGGAAGGCGGGCAGGGTGCCCATGTACATCGCCGGCGTGCCGCCATGGCCGAAGCTGGCCGCCACGCGCGGCAGGCCGGAGTCGTCGACGAGGCCCTTCTCGCGCACCGCGGCGAGGCGGGCGGCGATGGTATCGAGCGCCTCGTCCCAGGAGATCGGTACGAAGCCCGGATCCTCGTTGCGCCCCTTCTTCGGGTTGGTGCGCTTCATCGGCTGCAGGATGCGGTGCGGGTTGTAGGTCTTCTGCACCAGGCCGTGCGCCTTCACGCATACGCGGCCGCGCGCGGGATGCACGTCGGCGGCGGCGAAATTGGGTTCGATCTCGGTGGCCACGCCGTCGATCACCTTGACGGTCATGAAGTCGGGGCCGGCGACGCAGTTGTAGCAGTAGCTCGGAATCTTGCGTTCGTTGCGGGCGGTGGCGGCGGTCATCGCGGACTCCTCGCTCAGTGCATGCGTTGCGGGTGGGTGTAGACGCTGTGGCGGTGGCCGCGCGCGAAGCCGACCAGGGTGACGCCCGCGGCCTCGGCCAGGCGCACCGCCATGCCGGTCGGCGCCGACAGCGCGGCGATCGCGGCGATGCCGACGGTGGCGGCCTTCTGCACGATCTCGTAGCTGGCGCGGCTGGTCATCAGCACGAAGCCGTCGTCGAAGCCGCAGCCGCGCGTGGCGATCGCGCCGATGAGCTTGTCGAGCGCGTTGTGGCGGCCGACGTCCTCGCGCACCAGCGCGACGCTGCCGTCGCGCCGGCACCACGCCGCCGCATGCACCGCGCCGGTGAGCTGGAACAGCGGCTGCAGCGCGGCGAGCTCGGCCTGGGCGCGCTCGAGCGCGCCGGGCTGGATCGCGGTGTCGGCGAGGCGGGCGGGCGGCAGCGGGCGCTGCAGCTGGGCCAGGCTCTCGATGCCGCACAGGCCGCAGCCGGTGCGTCCGGCGAGCGCGCGGCGGCGTTCGCGCATGGCGGCGAAGCGCTCGCCGGCGAGCGCCATGCGCACCTCGCAGCCGAGGGCGTGCTCCACCACGTCGATGTCGTGGAGCTCGCGCGCGCTCGCGGCGATGCCCTCGCTGAGCGTGAAGCCGAGCGCGAAGTCCTCGAGATCCTGCGGGGTGGCGAGCATCACCGCGTGGGAGAAGCCGTTATAGACGAGGGCGACCGGCGCCTCTTCGGCGACCGCGTCCTCGCCGAGGATCGCGGAGTCGGTGCCCCGGCGTTCGACGCCGTAGCTGCGGTGCGCGCCGCTTGCGGGGGAAGGGTGGTCGAGCATGGGGACCTCCTGTCGGGAAGGAGCCGCAAGAGGGTCGTGCAGCGGCTTGACTTAATGATACAAAAAAATATCAAGAAATCAATATCTGCGTATCACAAAATTATAAAGTCAAGTTAAATCATGAAGTTGCAGATAGTTAGATATCCACGAATAAGATTGCTCGTGTTGCTTCGCTATGGGGGATTTTGCATAGGATGGGTGCGGCGGGAGCCCGGGCGGTCCGTGCTTGCCGTGCGAGGGGCGGGCGTTCAGTGGCTGCCGAGGCGGTGATTCACGGCGGCCAGGTCGGACGGCGTGTCGATGTCCAGCCAGCTGGCGTCGTTGTCGACAGCGAGTTCGACCAGCGCCCCACCACGGTGGCGAGCGAGCAGTGCGCGTGCGCCTTCGTCGCCGGCGAGGGCGCGCAGCTCGTCGCCGAAGCGCGCGGCGAAGCCCACCGGATGGCCGCGGCGGCCCCGGCAGACGGGGGCGGCGATGGCGGCGCCGGAGCGCAGCGCGTCGGCGACCAGGCGGTGCTGGGCGGTGGGCACCAGCGGCATGTCGCCGAGCGCGACCAGCCAGCCTGCGGCATCGGCGGTGGCGGCCACGCCACAGGCGATGCTGACGCCCATGCCGGGGTGCTCGGCGCCACAGCGAACCACCTCGGCACCCGCCGCACGCAGCTCGTCCTCGAGCGTGCCGGGCTGGGCGGGAACGACCGCCACCACCAAGTCGACGGCCGGCAGCAGGCGGGCGCAGGTGGTCGCGGCCACGCCGCGGCCGTCGGCCAGGCGGGCGACGAGCTTGCCGCCGCCGAAGCGGCTGCCGGCACCGGCGGCGAGCAGGATGCCGACGATCAGGCCGCGCGTGCGAGCGGGCATGCGGCGGACTCCGTCGCCGGGCGTGCGACTGCGGCCGTCAGGCTCGTGCCGTTGCGGCGCGCGGTGAGGTCGGCGACGATCGCGAGCGCGATCTCGGGCGGCGTGCGGCTGCCCAGCGGCAGGCCTGCCGGTGCATGCAGGCGGGCGATCTGCGCGTCGTCGAGGTCGAACAGGCGCAGGCGCTCGCGGCGGGCGGCGCTGGTTGCGCGCGAGCCCACTGCGCCGATGTAGAAGGCGTCGCTGTGCAGCGCGTCGATGAGGGCGAGGTCGTCGAGCTTGGGATCGTGGGCGGCGGCGAGGATCACGCTGCGGCGGTCGGGGCGCATCGCGGCGACCGCGTCGTCGGGCATCTCGGTGGTGATCTCCACGCCGGGCAGCGTCCAGCTCGCGCGGTATTCCTCGCGCGGCTCGCTGAGCGTGACGCGGTAGTCGAGGGCGAGCGCGAACTGGGCGAGATAGGCGGAGAGCTGGCCGGCGCCGACGATCAGCATGCGCCAGCGCGGCCCGAAGGCCGCGGTGAGCCGGGAGCCGTCGAACACCACCGCGGTGTCCGGGACGGAGTCGAGCAGTTCCACGGCGCCCGTGGCGAGGCTCAGCCGGCGTGCGAGCAGTTCGCCGCGCTCGATGCGCGCGAGCGCCTCGGCGAGCCGGCTGCCGGCGTGCAGCGGCTCGAGCACCAGGCTCAGCGAGCCGCCGCAGGGTAGCTGGAAGCGCCGGGTCTGGTCCGCGGTGATGCCGTAGGTGACGAGCTCCGGGCGCTCGAGCCATTGCGTGCGCAGGCGATCACTCAGGTCGTCCTCGATGCAGCCGCCGGAGACCGAGCCGGCCAGGCGTCCGTCGCCGCAGATCGCCAGCAACGCGCCTTCGGGTCGCGGCGAGGAGCCCCAGGTGCGCACCACCGTCGCGAGCGTGACCGGCAGTCCGGCCGCCTGCCAGGCGACGGCCTGGCGCAAGGTCTCGAGATTGACGCTGTCCATGTCGGTTCCTCGGGAAAGGAAAATGTTAGACACGCTAACTATTGGAGTTCAAACAATTACACTTCGAAGTGTAGCAGGGTGCCGGGCCCTTGCAAATTGAAAAGCACAGCAGCGGGACGTCCGGTTTCGTCTCGGCCAGGCCTTATGCCCCGGGGGCGCGGGCTCGCCGCGGACGACGCGCTTGCGCTAACCTCGCACGAGGCCGCCACGATGGCGGCAGACACGGAGAGCGGGCGGCAGATGCGCAGGATCAGGCTGAACTACGTACTCGGCGCGGACACGGGGTCGGCGCCGCTCCACAATCCCCTGCTCGACCTCCTGCAGGCGGTGCGCGAGCAGGGCTCGATCTCCGCCGCCGCGCGTGTGCTGGACCTCTCCTACCGCCACGTCTGGGGCGAGCTCAAGCGCTGGGAGCTCGAGCTCGGCCAGCCGCTGATCCTGTGGGAGAAGGGCCAGGCCGCGCGCCTGTCCGAGTTCGGCGCCAAGCTGCTGCTCGCCGAGCGCCAGGTGCAGGCTCGCCTGTTGCCGCAGATCGAGGCGCTGCGCGCCGACCTCGAGCGCGCCTTCGCGATCGCCTTCGACGATTCGGTGCATGTGCTGTCCTTCCACGCCAGCCACGACGAGGCGCTCGCCGCGCTCGGCGAGGAGGCGCGGACCCGCGGCCTGCACCTGGACATCCGCTTCACCGGCAGCGTCGATGCGATCCGCGCATTGAACGAGGGCCGCTGCACCATGGCCGGCTTCCACGTGCGCCTGCCGGCGGTGCCGGGCTCGCGGGGGTCGTCGTCACACTCGCAGCGCACCTACAAGCCGCTGCTGCGCCCCGGCCTGCACAAGCTGATCGGCTTCGCCCGCCGCAGCCAGGGCCTGATCGTGGCACGCGGCAATCCGCGCGGCCTGCACGGCCTCGCCGACCTCGCGCGCCCCGGCGTGCGCTTCGTCAATCGCGCGCGCGGCACCGGCACGCGGGTGATTTTCGACGAGCTGCTCGGCGAGCTCGGCCTCGCGCCCGCCGCGATCGAGGGCTACGCCAATGACGAACCCTCGCACGCCGCGGTCGCGCAGGCGGTGGCGAGCGGCCAGGCCGACGCCGGCTTCGGCATCGAGGCGAGCGCGCGCAGCCGCGGGCTGGACTTCGTGCCGCTGGTCGAAGAGGCCTACTTCCTCGCCTGCCTCAAGTCCACCCTGGAGCACGACGCCACCCGCGCCCTGCTCGCGCTGCTGCGCACCGCCGCATGGCAGCAGCGCCTGGCCGACCTGCCCGGCTACGCGCCGATGCAGAGCGGCGAGGTGCTGTCGATGAGCCGGGTGCTGCCGTGGTGGCGCTTCGGGGGGCGTGGAAACGCTCGCGAAGGAAAGCAATAAGCTGATGTTTGAATTGCAATTTTCCGTGAAACATTAGCGCGGAACCTGGCCGCTCGCGTCCGAAGCGCGTAGAATCCTGCCCCTTGTTCACGCATTGCAGCACGGAGCGCGCCATGCTCTATCCCACCCGTTTCGATGTCATCGTGGTCGGCGGCGGTCACGCCGGGACCGAGGCTGCGCTCGCCGCGGCGCGCATGGGCGCGGCCACGCTGCTGCTCACCCACAACATCGAGACCCTCGGTGCGATGAGCTGCAATCCCTCGATCGGCGGCATCGGCAAGGGCCACCTGGTGAAGGAGGTCGATGCGCTCGGCGGCGCGATGGCGGCGGCCACCGACGAGGGCGGCATCCAGTTCCGCATCCTCAACGCGTCCAAGGGCCCGGCGGTGCGCGCCACCCGCGCCCAGGCCGACCGCGTGCTGTACAAGGCGGCGATCCGCCGGCGGCTGGAGAACCAGCCGAACCTGTGGCTGTTCCAGCAGGCGGTGGACGATCTCACCGTGGTCGGCGACCGCGTCACCGGCGTGGTCACCCAGATCGGCCTGCGCTTCGAGGCGCCGGCGGTGGTGCTGACCGCGGGCACCTTCCTCAACGGCCTGGTGCATGTGGGGATGCAGAACTACTCCGCCGGGCGCGCGGGCGACCCGCCGGCGATCTCGCTCGGGGCGCGGCTCAAGGAGCTGGCGCTGCCGCAGGGGCGCCTGAAGACCGGCACGCCGCCGCGGCTGGACGCGCGCACGATCGACTTCTCGGTGATGACGGTGCAGCCGGGCGACGATCCGGTGCCGGTGTTCAGCTTCCTCGGCCATGCCGCGCAGCACCCGCGCCAGCTGCCGTGCTGGATGACGCAGACCAACGAGCGCACGCATGACGTGATCCGCGCCAACCTCGACCGCTCGCCGATGTATTCCGGCGTGATCGAGGGCGTGGGGCCGCGCTACTGCCCGTCGATCGAGGACAAGATCCACCGCTTCGCCGACAAGGACAGCCACAACATCTTCCTCGAGCCCGAGGGCCTGGAAACGCACGAGATCTACCCCAACGGCATCTCCACCTCGCTGCCCTTCGACGTGCAGTTGCAGATCGTGCGCAGCATCCGCGGCCTGGAGAACGCACACATCCTGCGCCCGGGCTACGCCATCGAGTACGACTACTTCGACCCGCGCAACCTCAAGTCCAGCCTGGAGACCAAGTCGATCGGCGGGCTCTTCTTCGCCGGCCAGATCAACGGCACCACCGGCTACGAGGAGGCCGCCGCTCAGGGCCTGCTCGCCGGCGCCAACGCCGCGCTGCAGGTGCAGGGGCGCGAGCCTTGGTGCCCGCGCCGCGACGAGGCCTACCTGGGCGTGCTGGTGGACGACCTGATCACCCGCGGCGTGTCCGAGCCCTACCGCATGTTCACCTCGCGCGCCGAGTACCGCCTCAGCTTGCGCGAGGACAACGCCGACCTGCGCCTGACCGGGAAGGGCCGCGAGTTGGGCCTGGTCGACGACGTGCGCTGGGCCGCCTTCTGCGCCAAGCGCGAGGCCATCGAGCGTGGCACGGCGCAGTTGAAGGCGGCGTGGGCGAGGCCGGAGGCGATTCCGGCCGAGGACCAGCAGCGCGTGCTCGGCAAGGCGCTCGAGCGCGAGCAGCGCTACTTCGAGCTGCTGCGCCGGCCGGAGACCAGTTACGCCTCGCTGATGAGCCTGCCCGGCGCGCCGGACGAGCGCGAGACCGACGCGCAGGTGATCGAGCAGATCGAGATCGCCGCCAAGTACCAGGGCTACATCGACCGCCAGCAGGACGAGGTCACGAAGCAGATGCAGGCCGAGGCCACGCGCTTGCCGGTGGGCCTCGACTACGCCCAGGTGCGCGGCCTGTCCAAGGAAGTGCAGCAGAAGCTCAACCAGCACAAGCCCGAGACCATCGGCCAGGCCGGCCGCATCCAGGGCGTGACCCCGGCGGCGATCTCGCTGCTGCTGGTGTGGCTCAAGCGCCGCGACTTGGCGGCGCGCGCGGGCGCTGTGGCGCCCGAGCTTGCGGCGCCTGCGGACGCGGGCGACGACGTGGCACGGAGGCCGGCGGCATGAGCGCGCTCGTATGGCGGCCGGAAGGCAAGCGCACCGCTTCCATGGGGAAGAGCTCGCACCGCGACGGGAGAGAATTGCAGTGAGCGGGCGCCTGCAGCCTTACGCCGCCCGGCTCGCCGACGGCGTCGCCGCGCTCGGCCTCGCCCTCCCGCAGGAGACCATCGACCGCCTGCTCGCCTTCGGCGAGCTGCTGCTGAAGTGGAACAAGGTCTACAACCTCACGGCGATCCGCTCGCCGCAGGAGCTGATCACCCATCACCTGCTCGACTCGCTCGCGGTGCTGCCGCAGCTGGAGGCGGTGAACCGGCTCGCCGACATCGGCTCCGGGGGCGGCCTGCCGGGCGTGGTGCTGGCGATCGTGCGCCCCGGGCTGGTGGTGTCCTCGATCGAGACCGTGGGCAAGAAGGCGAGCTTCCAGCAGCAGGCGAAGATCGAGCTCGGGCTGGACAACTTCAGCGTGCTGAACCAGCGCGTCGAGCAGGTTCGGCCGCAGTCGCTGCCCGGCGGCGCGCCGGAAGGCGTGATCTCGCGGGCCTTCTCCAGCCTGGCGGATTTCGTCGCGCTGTCCGGCCACCTCGTCGCCGAGGGCGGCGCGCTGTACGCGATGAAAGGCGTGAATCCGGTCGACGAGATCGCCGCGCTGCCTGCGGGCTGGGCGGTGGCGGAGACCCATGCGCTCACGGTGCCGGGGCTGGGCGCCGAGCGTCATCTGCTGGTCATCCGGCGGGCGTGACACTGCGGCCCTGAGAAGCGTCGTGCATGCTGCATCGCCGCATTGAAGTACACTCCAGGGTTTGCACCGTGTGTGCGAGCCTTCCAACCGGAACAGCCTGAACCGACATGGCCAAGATATTCTGCGTCGCCAACCAGAAGGGCGGGGTGGGCAAGACCACCACCTGCGTCAATCTCGCCGCCGCCCTGCACCAGGCCGGGCAGCGCGTGCTGCTGATCGACCTCGATCCGCAGGGCAACGCCACCATGGGCAGCGGGGTCGACAAGCGCGACCTGAAGAGTTCGGTGTATCACCTGCTGGTGGGCATGGTCGACCTCGCCGGGGTGCGGGTGGCCTCGCCCACCGGCGGCTACGACGTGCTGCCGGCCAATCGGGACCTCGCCGGCGCCGAGGTCGAGCTGGTCAACCTCGACCAGCGCGAGAAGCGCCTGCGCAACGCGCTCGCCGCCTTCGTCGACGACTACGACTTCGTCCTCATCGACTGCCCGCCCTCGCTGTCGATGCTGACCCTCAACGGCCTGTGCTGCGCCACCGGGGTGATCATCCCGATGCAGTGCGAGTACTACGCGCTCGAGGGGCTTTCGGACCTGGTCAACACGATCAAGAAGGTGCATGCCAACCTCAACCGCGACCTCAAGATCATCGGCCTGCTGCGGGTGATGTTCGACCCGCGCGTGACCCTGCAGCAGCAGGTCTCGAACCAGCTCGAGGGTCACTTCGGCGACAAGGTCTTCCGCGCCATCGTGCCGCGCAACGTGCGCCTGGCCGAGGCGCCCAGCCACGGCATGCCTGGCGTGGTGTTCGACAAGTCCGCCAAGGGTGCGCAGGCCTACATGGCCTTCGCGCACGAGATGATCGAGCGCGCGAAGACCTTCTGAATTCCGGAGCCGACATGAACAAACCCAGACTCAAGGGCCTCGGCCGCGGACTCGACGCGCTGCTGGCCGCGAACCAGGAAGAGGAGGCCGACAAGGGCGAACTGCAGTCCTTGCCCACGATCGCCTTGCAGCCCGGCAAGTACCAGCCACGCACGCGCATGGATCCGGGTTCGCTGGAGGAACTCGCGGCCTCGATCAAGGCCCAGGGCGTGATGCAGCCGATCATGGTGCGTCCGGTGGGCGAGGACGCCTACGAGATCATCGCCGGCGAACGGCGCTGGCGTGCTTCGCAGATCGCCGGGCTGGCCGAGGTCCCCTGCCTGGTGCGCGAGATACCCGACGAGGCCGCGCTGGCGATGTCGCTGATCGAGAACATCCAGCGCGAGGACCTCAATCCGCTCGAAGAGGCCGGCGGCATCCAGCGCCTGATCGACGAGTTCGACATGACCCACCAGCAGGCCGCCGACGCGGTCGGCCGCTCACGCCCCGCGGCGTCGAACCTGCTGCGCCTGCTCAATCTCGCCAAACCGGTGCAGGAGCTGTTGATGGCGGGTGACCTCGACATGGGCCATGCGCGCGCGCTGCTGCCGCTCGACGCCGCCAGTCAGATCCAGCTCGGCAACCAGGTCGCCGCGCGCCAGCTTTCCGTGCGCGACACCGAACGGCTGGTACAGCAGATCCTGAACCCGCGCCAGAAGAAGCCTGTGCCGCCGCCCGACCGCGACCTGCTGCGCCTGGAAGAGGAGATCGCGGACGCGATCGGCGCGACGGTCAAGATCAAGGCCAACAAGAACGGTGCTGGCGAGCTCACGATCCGTTTCGGCAGCCTCGACCAGCTCGACGGCGTGCTCGGCAGGCTGCGCTGACTCATCCCGGACGCAGACCGGCACCGCCCTGCGGCCGGCCTTTCCTCACACTGATCACCGCGTTTGCCGAGGCGGATGCGCGCCCCTCCATGCGTTTCCTCCGGGGCCGCGTGACCGCAATGGCGAAGGCTCGTTATGTTATGTCTTCTATAAGATACAACAGCAATGCATTTACCCTTGTTGCAGCGCATCCAAGGTTTGACTTTGCTGCGGTAAACCCCTACCATCCGCGGGATTTCAGGCGGTCGCCGGCGTCTCAGACGCGCACGCGATAACACCGGATGCTTAAAGCTGTCATACTGCAGGTGATCGCGACGCTCGTCGCAGCGGCCCTATCGGGCGCGCTCTTCGGTGTCAGCGGAGCGGTCTCCGCCGCAGGAGCAGGATTGGCATGCGTGCTGCCGAGCGGTCTGTTCGCGTTGCGCCTCGCGGCGATCACGCGCAGGTCCGGTACGGCGAGTGTGACTGCCTTCGTCGCAGGCGAGTTCCTCAAGATCGCCTCGATCGTGGGATTGTTGGTGCTGGTGTGGGCCGTCTATCCTGACCTCCATTGGGGGGGCATGCTGGTCGGTCTCATCCTGGCGCTTAAGGCGAATTTGTTTGCATTTTTGGTAAAGACCTGACCATGGCTACAGAAGGGCACGCCCCCACCGCATCCGAGTACGTCATTCACCACCTGACGCACCTCAACAACACCGGACACGCGCAAGAAAACATCATCGACTGGAGCGTCATCAACCTCGATTCGATGTTCTATTCGATCGTGATCGGTGCGCTCACCGTCTTCCTGCTCTGGCTTGCCGCGCGCAAGGCGACCTCGGGCGTTCCGGGGCGCTTCCAGGGAATCGTCGAGATCCTAGTCGACATGGTGGCCGACCAGGCCAAGGGTATCGTCCATAGCGCCGAGTCGCGCCGCTTCGTCGCGCCGCTCGCGCTGACCGTGTTCGTGTGGATCTTCCTGATGAACGCGATGGATCTGCTGCCGGTCGATCTGCTGCCGCGCATCTGGGAAGGCATGTACGCCGCCGGTGGTGGCGACCCCGCCCACGCCTACATGCGTGTGGTGGCGACCGCCGACCTCTCCGCGACGCTCGGCATGTCCACCGGCGTGTTGCTGCTGTGTCTCTACTACAACATCAAGATCAAGGGTGTCGGTGGCTGGGTGCACGAGCTCTTCACCGCTCCCTTCGGCAGCCATCCGCTGCTGTATCCGATCAACTTCGCGATGCAGATCATCGAGTTCGTCGCCAAGACCGTCTCGCACGGCATGCGACTGTTCGGCAACATGTACGCCGGCGAGCTGATCTTCATCCTGATCGCGCTGCTGGGCAGCACCGCCACCGTGTTCGGCTTCCTCGGTCACGTGATCGCGGGTTCGATCTGGGCGATCTTCCATATCCTGATCATCACCCTCCAGGCCTTCATCTTCATGATGCTGACTCTGGTGTATGTCGGTCAGGCGCACGAGAGCCACTAAGAGTTTCGGTTTCACCTTCAGCGTAGTACCTGGTTTTTAAACTTACTTCCCCACTAAGGAGTCGTCATGGAAAACGTTCTGGGTTTTGTTGCTCTGGCTGCTGGTCTGATCATCGGTCTGGGTGCGATCGGTGCTTGTATCGGTATCGGCATCATGGGTTCCAAGTACCTCGAGGCGTCGGCTCGCCAGCCCGAGCTGATGAACGCCCTGCAGACCAAGATGTTCCTCCTGGCCGGTCTGATCGACGCCGCGTTCCTGATCGGTGTCGGTATCGCCATGATGTTCGCCTTCGCCAACCCGTTCCAGCTCTGATCGGTTCGAGTTCATCCTTTTTTGAACCAACCTGAGGGCCAAGAACCGTGAATTTGAACGCAACCCTGATAGCCCAGCTCGTTGTGTTCTTCATTCTGGCGTGGTTCACGATGAAATTCGTGTGGCCGCCCATCGTGAAGGCGCTGGACGAGCGTGCGAACAAGATCGCAGACGGGCTGGCAGCTGCGGACAAGGCCAAGGCCGATCTGGCACTCGCCGAGAAGAAGGTCGTCGAGGAACTGCGCAAGGCCCGCGAATCCGCGGGTGATGTGCGGACCTCCGCTGAAAAGCAGGCGAGCCAGCTGATCGACGAGGCCCGCGCCGAAGCCAGTCGCATCATTGCCGCCGCGCGCGAGGCCGCCGAGCACGAAGCCGGTGCCGCCACGCAGCGTGCCAAGGAAGCCCTGCGCGACCAGGTCGCCCATCTGGCCGTCGCCGGCGCGGAGAAGATCCTGCGCCGCGAGATCGACGCCAAGGTGCACGCGAAGCTGCTTGCCAACCTGAAACAGGAACTGCAATAAGTCATGGCCGAGAACGTCACCATCGCGCGCCCCTATGCGGATGCCGCCTTCGAGCTGGCTCGCGGGGCAGGTGCGCTGGGGCCTTGGTCGGAAGCGCTGGATCGGCTTGCCCTCGTGGCGGCCGATTCCGGCATGAAGGCGTGCTTCAACGATCCCAAACTGTCCGCCGAGCAGCTCTGCCAGCTCGTGTTGGGTGTCTCGGGTGACCTGACCGCCGAACAGCAGAATTTCGTCCGCGTCCTCGTGGAAAGCGAACGTCTGCAGGTGCTTCCGGAGATCCGTGACCTGTTCGTTGCTCTCAAGAACGAACACGAAGGCGTCCGGGAGGCGCAAATCGCCTCCGCCTTCCCGCTCGACGATGCCGCTCTGGCCGCATTGAAGGCCGACCTCGAAGCCCGCTTCAAGGCCGCCGTCAATGTCTCCGTCAGTATCGACCCCGAACTGATCGGTGGGGTCCGCATCGCCGTCGGCGACGAAGTCATCGACGCCTCGGTCCGCGGCAAGCTCGCGAACATGGCCGCTGCGCTAAAGAACTAGGAGCATAAATGTCTATGCAACTCAACCCCTCTGAAATCAGCGATCTGATCAAGAGCCGGATCCAGAACCTGCAGCTCGCCGCCACGTCGCGCAACGAGGGTACGGTGGTCTCCGTCACCGACGGCATCACCCGCGTTCATGGCCTGACCGACGTCATGCAGGGCGAAATGCTGGAGTTCCCCGGCAACACCTTCGGCATGGCGCTCAACCTCGAGCGCGACTCCGTCGGCGCCGTGGTGCTCGGCGAATACGAGCACATCACCGAAGGCGACACCGTCAAGGCCACCGGCCGCATTCTCGAAGTTCCGGTCGGCCCCGAGCTGATCGGCCGCGTCGTGAACGCGCTCGGCCAGCCGATCGACGGCAAGGGCCCGATCAACGCCAAGCTTACCGACAAGATCGAAAAGGTCGCGCCGGGCGTCATCGCCCGTCAGTCCGTTTCGCAGCCGGTGCAGACCGGTCTGAAGTCGGTCGACTCGATGGTGCCGATCGGTCGTGGCCAGCGCGAGCTGATCATCGGCGACCGCCAGACCGGCAAGACCGCCGTCGCGGTCGACGCGATCATCAACCAGAAGGGCCAGGACATGTACTGCGTGTACGTGGCCATCGGCCAGAAGGCCTCGACTGTCGCGAACGTCGTGCGCAAGCTCGAAGAGAACGGCGCGATGGAATACACCATCGTCGTCGCCGCCACCGCGTCGGAGTCGGCCGCCATGCAGTATCTGGCCGCCTACGCCGGCTGCACCATGGGCGAGTACTTCCGCGACCGCGGCATGGACGCGCTGATCGTCTACGACGACCTCACCAAGCAGGCCTGGGCGTATCGCCAGGTTTCGCTGCTGCTGCGCCGTCCGCCTGGCCGTGAAGCCTACCCGGGCGATGTGTTCTACCTGCACTCCCGTCTGCTCGAGCGTGCCGCACGCGTCAACGCCGACTACGTCGAGAAGTTCACCAACGGCGAGGTCAAGGGCAAGACCGGTTCGCTGACTGCGCTGCCGGTCATCGAGACCCAGGCCGGCGACGTGTCCGCGTTCGTTCCGACCAACGTGATCTCGATTACCGACGGCCAGATCTTCCTCGAGACCGACCTCTTCAACGCCGGTATCCGTCCCGCGATCAACGCCGGTATCTCGGTGTCCCGCGTCGGTGGTGCAGCCCAGACCAAGGTCGTCAAGAAGCTCTCCGGCGGTATCCGTACCGACCTCGCACAGTATCGCGAACTCGCTGCGTTCGCCCAGTTCGCCTCCGACCTGGACGATGCCACGCGGAAGCAGCTGGAGCGCGGCCGCCGCGTCACCGAGCTGATGAAGCAGGCCCAGTACTCGCCGATGTCGATCGCCGACATGGCCATCGTTCTGTACGCGGTGAACAACGGCTACTTCGACGATGTCGACGTGGGTCGCGTGCTGGCTTTCGAGTCCGCGATGATCCAGTTCGTCAAGACCAAGCAGGCCGCCCTGGTCTCCTCGATCCTGAGCAAGAAGGAACTCGACGCCGAAGGCGAAAAGTCCCTGGCTGCCGCGATCGCCGAGTTCAAGAAGAGCTGGGCTTAAGGCCGGCGAGGGAGACGGAATATGGCTAGCGGTAAGGAAATCCGTACCAAGATCAAGAGCGTGCAAAACACGCGCAAGATCACCAAGGCCATGGAGATGGTGGCTGCATCCAAGATGCGCAAGGCGCAGGACCGGATGCGTAGCGCCCGCCCCTTTGCCGAAAAGATCCGCCGACTCGCCGCGAACCTGTCCCAGGCCAATGTGACCGACTACAAGCACCCCTTCCTGGTCCGCAAGGACCAGGTCAAGCGGGTGGGCCTGATCCTGGTGACCACCGACAAGGGCTTGTGCGGTGGCCTCAACACCAACGTCCAGCGTATTGCGCTCAACGCCATGAAGGACTGGGAGTCCTCGGGCGTGACCGAGATCCGTGCCTGCGCCATCGGCAACAAGGGTCTGGGCTTCATGCAGCGCATGGGCGTCAAGGTGGTGTCGAACGTCACCCAGCTGGGTGACACGCCGCACCTGGAAAAGCTGATCGGTCCGGTCAAGGTCATGCTCGATGCGTTCCAGAACGACGAGCTCGACGCGGTTTACGTGGCTTACACCCGTTTCATCAACACGATGAAGCAGGAGCCGGTGCTCGAGCAGCTTCTGCCGCTCACCGGCGAACAGCTGGGTACGCCGGAGAGCTCCTGGGACTACCTCTACGAGCCGGACCCGCAGGTCGTCATCGACGAGCTGCTGGTGCGCTACGTCGAGGCGCTGGTGTACCAGGCTGTGGCTGAGAACATGGCATCCGAACAGAGTGCGCGCATGGTGGCGATGAAGGCCGCGTCCGACAATGCCAAGAACGTGATAGGCGAACTGCAGCTGGTCTATAACAAGACCCGTCAGGCCGCAATCACCAAGGAGCTGTCGGAAATCGTCGGCGGCGCCGCCGCGGTGTAAGGCATTATTGAATTAAGGATATGACGATGAGTCAAGGTACGATCGTTCAGTGCATCGGCGCCGTGGTGGACATCCAGTTCCCGCGTGATTCGATGCCCAAGGTATATGACGCCCTGAAGCTCGAGGACGTGGCCGACTCCTTCGCCGAAGCGAACCTGACCTTCGAGGTTCAGCAGCAGCTCGGTGATGGCGTGGTGCGCACCATTGCGATGGGTTCTTCCGACGGCCTGCGCCGCGGGATGAAGGTTGCGAACACGGGCACGCAGATTTCCGTGCCTGTCGGCATGGGTACGCTCGGCCGCATCATGGACGTGCTGGGTCGCCCGATCGACGACGCCGGCCCGATCGAGACCGACGAGCTGCGTGCCATTCACCAGAAGGCGCCGAAGTTCGACGAGCTGTCGCCGTCGGTGGAACTGCTCGAGACCGGCATCAAGGTTATCGACCTGATCTGCCCGTTCGCCAAGGGCGGCAAGGTGGGTCTGTTCGGTGGCGCCGGCGTCGGCAAGACCGTGAACATGATGGAGCTGATCAACAACATCGCGAAGCAGCACTCCGGTCTGTCGGTGTTCGCTGGCGTGGGTGAGCGTACTCGTGAGGGTAACGACTTCTACCACGAGATGAAGGACTCCAACGTTCTCGACAAGGTCGCGATGGTGTTCGGTCAGATGAACGAGCCCCCGGGCAACCGTCTGCGCGTGGCGCTGACCGGCCTGACCATGGCCGAGCGCTTCCGGGACGAAGGCCGCGACATCCTGTTCTTCGTGGATAACATCTACCGCTACACCCTGGCCGGTACCGAAGTGTCCGCGCTCCTGGGGCGTATGCCGTCCGCGGTGGGTTACCAGCCGACGCTGGCCGAAGAAATGGGCCGCCTGCAGGAGCGCATCACCTCCACCAAGGTCGGTTCGATCACCTCGATCCAGGCCGTGTATGTGCCTGCGGACGACTTGACCGACCCGTCGCCTGCCACCACCTTCCTGCACCTCGACTCCACCGTCGTGCTGTCGCGTGACATCGCTGCCCTGGGTATCTACCCGGCCGTCGATCCGCTCGACTCCACCTCGCGCCAGCTCGATCCGCTGGTCGTGGGTGAAGAGCACTACAACGTGGCGCGTCAGGTTCAGATGACGCTGCAGAAGTACAAGGAACTGCGCGACATCATCGCGATTCTGGGCATGGACGAGCTGTCGCCGGAAGACAAGCTGTCGGTGGCACGCGCGCGCAAGATCCAGCGTTTCCTGTCGCAGCCCTTCCACGTTGCGGAAGTGTTTACCGGCTCGCCGGGCAAGTACGTCTCGCTCAAGGACACGATCAAGGGCTTCAAGATGATCGTCTCCGGCGAACTGGACAGCCTGCCGGAACAGGCCTTCTACATGGTCGGCAACATCGACGAGGCCATCGAGAAGGCGAAGAAGCTCCAGTAACGAGGCCGCCCGCGCGTCGTGCAAGCGGCGTGCGGGACATCAAGGGGAAACACAATGGCTATGACGGTTCATGTCGACATCGTCAGCGCGGAAGAGCAGATCTTCTCCGGGCTGGCCGAGTTTGTCGCATTGCCGGGCGAAGCGGGCGAGCTGGGCATCCTGCCCGGTCACATGCCGCTGATGACCCGGATCAAGCCGGGTGCCGTGCGCGTGCGTGCCCAAAACGCGACCGAGGAAGAGCTGATCTTCGTCGCGGGAGGCCTGCTGGAGGTTCAACCGGGTCTGGTGACGGTGCTCGCCGACACCGCGATCCGCGGCAAGGACCTCGACGAGGCGAAGGCGCTCGAAGCCAAGCGCAAGGCTGAGGAAACCATGGCGAACCAGACCGCGCGTCTGGACTATGCCAAGGCCCAGGCCGAGCTCATGGAAGCGGTGGCGCAGCTCGCCGCGATCCAGCGCCTGCGCAAGCGCGGTCACTGAGACCGGAGCGCGCCGGTCCGCCGGCGCGTTCGACATCCCGAAAGCAGCTCACCTCGAGCTGCTTTTTTTTGCCGGTTTTCCGGGCTCGGTGCGCGGCGCGGGCTACATGCGAGCCGGGCGCGTACCGCTTGCTCAGCGCCGCTTTTCCAGCCTCGCTACGCGCTTGTCCAGGCGCGCCACGGCGTCGCGCAACGCCACCACCTCTTCGGCGAATGCGGGCAGGGCCTTGCGCGGGACGAGCAGGGTGGATTCCTCGGTAAGGTATTCGGCCACGTTCCCGCTCGCGCGCTCCAGGCTGCGGCGGCCCTCGTCCACGACCTTGCGCCCTCCTTCCACCAGGCGGTGGGCGGCGATGTCGCCGAACAGCCGCGCCAGGTCTTCCTCGGCATCCCAGCGCAGATGACGGAAGACGAAGCCGAGCGCCTCGGCGAGTTCGGCGTTGCCTTCGATGCGCACGTGGCGCATCGCCGTCTCCAGTCCGTCCACCAGCAGCCGCGGCAGGTCGGCCACCGCGAGGCGCAGGCTCACCTCGGGTGCTTCCTCACCGCTCCACTCGGCGAGCTGACCCTCGTTGGTCACGGAAAAGTCGATCTCGGCCACAGGGCTGAGGACCAGCCGCGCCGTGCGTCCCGCGTGCGGCTGCAGGCGCTGGCGAGCCCAGCCGGCCTGGGACAGCAGATGGTTGGTGGCCGAGAGGAACAGGCTCGAAATCATGATCGGGGCTCCGGAGAAGGGCTGGAGGGAGGTTCGCCAAGGATACGCAGCGGTGAGGCATCCTGTCGCGGGCGGGGCGCCGAAAATGCCGCGGGCCTGCCGATGCCTCCGGGGAGACACGGGCAGGCCCGCGGCAGCGGGGGGACACGAGGCTCGTGACCCCGATCGCTTACTGCGACTGCTGGATTCCCGCGATCAGCCAGCCGCCGCTGCCGGCGAGCGGCTTGCTCAGGTGCCAGATCTCGTCGAAGGCTTCCGGAGCGGCTTCGGCCTGTTCGCGCAGCAGGCCGCTGAAGCGGACGCTGACGACGTAGCGATCGTTCTCCTCGGCGACGTCGATCACCTGGGCGTTCAACTCGACCACGTCCGTACGCTGCCCGGCACCCTTGCGCTCGTTGACCTGCATGCACAGCTCGGCGAACACTTCGGGGGTGGTGAACTCGCGCAGATCGTCCAGGTTGCCGGCGTCGTTGGCAGCCTGCAGGCGGATGAAGTTGAGCTTGGCCTGGCGGGCGAAGCCTTCGGCATCGAAGCCGCTGGCGAGCGCCTTGTCGAGGCCGCTCTGGGCGGAGACACTGCCGCCGGCCAGCGGACGACCGGCCTCGAACTGCTGCGGACGGGCCTGTTGCGCGGCGCCTGCAGGTGCGCCGGCGTACTGCAGGTCGCGCGCGGGCTGTTGCGCGGCCGCGTTCGCTCCGCGCCGGAAGATCAGGCGGAAGACGAAGAATGCCGCCGCGGCGAGGAGCAGGATCATGACGAAGTTGGCGAAGCCTTCGCCGAGGCCCAGGGCCGAGAACAGTGCGGCAAGGCCCAGACCTGCGGCCAAGCCCGCGATCGGACCCATCCACGAACGTTTGGGCTGCGCAGCCGCGGTGGCTGCACCGGCGGCGGGCGCCTGCTGCTGGGTTGCCGAGGGCTGGCGCTGCGCAGGTGGCGTGGCTTGTCGCTGCATGCCGAAGCTGCTGCCACCGCCGAGGCGCTTGGCTTCGGCTTCGGTGGCGACGAAGCCGAAAGACATCACGGCGACGATCAGGGTGAGGAAGAACTGCTTCATCTGTCGGGGTCTCCTGGTTCAGATCTTGTAACCGCGGTGCAGGGCAACCACCCCCGCACTGAGATTGAAGTAATTGACCCTCGACAGGCCGGCTTGTTCCATCATCGCCTTCAATTCTTCCTGGCCCGGATGCATGCGGATGGATTCGGCCAGGTAGCGGTAGCTGTCCGCGTCATTGGCGACCTTCTGGCCCATCCACGGCAGCAGCTTGAAGGAATATAGGTCATAGAGCGGCGACAGCGGTTTCCACACGCGCGAGAACTCGAGCACCAGCAGGCGTCCGCCCGGACGCAGCACGCGCCGCATCTCGGCGAGTGCGACGTCCTTGTGGGTCATGTTGCGCAGGCCGAAGGCCACGGTGACGCAGTCGAACCAATCGTCCGGGAAAGGCAGCTTCTCGCCGTTGCACTGCGCGGCCGGCATCGCGAAGCCGTGGTCGATCATGCGGTCGCGGCCACGAGCGAGCATCGCGTGGTTGATGTCGGTAAGCCAGACCTGGCCGCTGCGTCCGACCTTCTTCGCGAACGCGAGCGAAAGGTCGGCGGTGCCGCCCGCCACGTCGAGCACGCGGTCGCCCTCGCGCACATCGGAGACCTGGATGGTGAAGTGCTTCCACAGCCGATGCAGGCCGAACGACATGAGGTCGTTCATCACGTCGTACTTCTGCGCCACCGAGGAAAACACCTCGGCGACCTTCTTTTCCTTCTGTTCCTCGGCCACGGTCTGGAAGCCGAAGTGGGTCGTCTTGTCGCTCATGATCTGCTCAGTGATGGTGGCCGCAGCCGCCCTTGGGCGGCGGGGGCGGGACCTTGGACGGGTCGCGGGTGCCGCCCGCACGCTCGAGGGCCTCGAGATAGTTGTTCCACAGTTCTTCCTGGTTGCGGCCGATCGCGAACAGGTAGTCCCAGGAGTACAGGCCGCTGTCGTGGCCGTCCGAGAAGGTGGGCTTGATCGCATAGTTGCCGACCGGCGCGAGGTCCACGATGTCGACGTCGCGCTTGCCCTGCTGCAGGGTCTCCTGTCCCGGGCCGTGGCCGCGCACCTCGGCCGAGGGGGAATACACGCGCAGGAACTCGAACGGCAGCTCGAAGCGGCTGCCGTCGTCGAAGGCGACTTCGAGCGTCTTGCGGTCGCGATGGACGATGATGTCGGTGGGCGTCGGGGTGTTTTCGTCGAGTCCGGCCATGGCGTCGGTCCGCGTGCAGGGGGCCCAATCATACCCGAATCATCGGGGAGCCGTTTCGCTGGCCCGCGGGCGCATCCTCGCTCCCGCGGGCGCTCGGGGCCGCTCGTCGAACAGCCGCGCGAGCTGCTCGAGCAGGGCGGCGCCGAGCTCGTCGGCATCCCGCAGGGTGACCGCGCGGCGGTAATGGCGGGTCACGTCGTGGCCGATGCCGATGGCAAGCAGCTCGACGGGCGAGCGCCGCTCGATCCAGGCGATCACCTCGTGGAGGTGACGTTCCAGATAATCGCCCGGGTTGGCCGCAAGCGTGGCCTCGTCGGCAGGCGCGCCATCCGACACGACGACCAGGATGCGACGCTGCTCGGGGCGGGCGACGAGGCGGCGGTGGGCCCACAGCAGGGCTTCGCCGTCGATGTTCTCCTTGGGGATGCCGTCACGCAGCATCAGGCCCAGGTTCTTGCGCGCACGCCGCCAGGGCGTGTCCGCAGCCTTGTATACGATGTGACGCAGCTCGGCGAGCCGCCCCGGAGCGACGGGTTCGCCCTCGCGCCGCCACTGCTCGCGGGCACGGCCGCCCTTCCAGGTGCGCGTGGTGAAGCCGAGGATCTCGACCTTGATGCCGCAGCGCTCCAGCGTACGGGCGAGGATGTCGGCGCTCATCGCCGCAACGGCGAGCGGACGGCCGCGCATCGAGCTGGAGTTGTCGATCAGCACGCCGACCACGGTATCGCGAAAGCCGGAAGCCTTCTCCATCCTGAACGACAGGCCATGATCGGGACTGACGACGATGCGGTCGAGTCGCCCGGGATCGAGCCAGCCTTCCTCCAGATCGAAGGCCCAGTCGCGCAGCTGGCTCGCCAGCAGGCGTCGCTGCAACCGCTTGGCGAGTCGCCCGACGAGTTCCGGGAGACGCATCAGCTCGCGGTCCAGGCGGGCGCGCAGCGGGTGCAGTTCCGACGCGTCGCAGAGCTCTTCCGCGCCCACGGTCTGGTCGAAGGCGGTGGTGTAGGCACGGTACGACGCGCTGGGCCCCCGCGCAGACGCGGCGTCGCGGACTGCGTCCCCTCCTGCCGCGCCAGTCCGTGCCGGCGCGGCGGCCAAGTCTGCCTGCGCTGCCCGCCCGCCCTCGTTCCGACCGGACGAGGCGTGGCGGAGCGAGGGCTGCGCGTCCCTCGCAGCCGCGCCGCCCGCCCGCGCCTGCTCCGCAGCGTCCTCGTCCCCGGGTTCGCCCTCGCTGCGGGCCAGCTTGCGCGGCTCGCGGGCTTCGCTGGTGGGGTTTTCCAGGTCGAGCGCCTCGATCAGTTCATGCAATCCCGCGGCGAACGCGCGTTCGTCGCGCAGGTGCTCGCGTAGGCCGTCGAGGCGCGGGCCGACGTGGGCGTCGAAGTAGGGTCGCCACAGCTCGGCCATGGTCCGCGCCGCCGGCGGGGGAGGCGCGCCGCAGAAGCGTTCGCGGGCGAGGACGTGCAGGGCCTCTGCGAGCGCAACCTGTTCCCGGCTGGTCGCGCGGTCGAGCCGCCTGTCCCGGCAGCGCTGCTCGATGAGGGCGGCGATGTTGGCCGCCACGCCCGGCATCCGGCCCGCCCCCAAGGCCTCGACGCGTGCCTGTGCGATCGCATCGTAGGCCGCGCGTGCGCGCTCGCCCTGCAGATCGTGCAGGGCATGGAGGCGCTCGTCGTGATGGCGCAGGCGCAGGGCCAGCGCGTCGGCCTCGCCGCGCAGGCGGACGATCTCCGCCGTCGTCAGGGCGGGCGGCAGTGCAGCGGTTTCGATGCCGTCGACGCCGGATGGGGCGGACGCGCCGCCGGCGCACCCGGCGATCGCACGCAGGGCGCTGTCGACCGCCCGCAGAAAGACGGCCGTGTTCGCGACTCCGCGCAGGGGCCGGGAGCGGGGGCGTTCGCTTGTCATGAGGCTGCGATCAGCCCGCGGCGGCGCGCGGATCGATCAGCTCCTCGCCGAAACAGCGCTGGTAGTACTCGGCCACCACCGCGCGCTCGATCTCGTCGCACCGGTTCAGGAAGCTGACCCGGAATGCGAAGCGAAGGTCCGCGAAGATCAGCGCGTTCTCGGCCCAGGTCAGCACCGTGCGCGGCGACATGACCGTCGACAGGTCGCCGTCGATGAAGCCGCTGCGGGTCAGTCCGGCCAGCATCACCATGGCGCCGACGCGGGCGCGTCCGGCTTTCGTGTCGTATGCGGGCATCTTGGCGACGACGATCTCCACCTCGGCATCGTGGTCGAGGTAGTTCAGGGTCGCGACGATGTTCCAGCGGTCCATCTGGGCCTGGTTGATCTGTTGGGTGCCGTGATAGAGCCCGGTGGTGTCGCCCAGGCCGATGGTGTTGGCGGTGGCGAACAGGCGAAACGCCGGATGCGGATGGATCACCCGCGACTGATCGAGCAGCGTGAGCCTGCCCTCGACCTCCAGTACGCGCTGGATCACGAACATCACGTCGGGCCGGCCGGCGTCGTATTCGTCGAAGACCAGTGCGCAGGCATGTTGCAGGGCCCAGGGCAGGATGCCCTCGCGGAACTCGGTCACCTGCTTGCCGTCGCGCAGCACGATGGCGTCCTTGCCGATCAGGTCGATGCGGCTGACGTGGCTGTCGAGGTTGATGCGCACGCACGGCCAGTTCAGGCGTGCGGCGACCTGCTCGATGTGGGTCGATTTTCCGGTGCCGTGATAGCCCTGGATCATCACCCGCCGGTTGAAGGCGAAGCCCGCCAGGATGGCCAAGGTCGTATCGGGATCGAAGCGGTAGGTGTCGTCGCGTGGCGGCACATGCTCGCTGCCCCGGCTGAAGGCCGGCACCTTCATGTCGCTGTCCAGCCCGAAGGCCTCGCGCACTGGACATTCGGTATCGGGCAGGGGCGGAAGAGGGCCTGCGGCTGTCATCGGGATTTCGGTCATCGAGGGCTCCCGGGTGTGGAGGAGGCAAGGGCGGTCCTGGCGAATCGGCAAACAATCCAGTTGCAGAAAAAGTTTGTTGGAGCAACAATTGGAACACAAACAATTTGAGGCGCCAATAGCATGCCCCCGGATGATCCGAACCCAGGCAAGCCGGCAGTGGTTTCCCATGGTCCCATGGCCGACGAACTCGGCTTCCACCTGCGCTGCGCGCAGCTTGCCGCGTTCAAGCACTTCGCCCATGCCGTCGGTGCGGTGGAAGGGATCACACCCGGCCTCTACGGCATGCTCCAGGCGATCGACAACAACCCCGGGCTGAGCCAAAGCGCGCTGGCGGTCGCGATGGATGTCGACCGCTCCTCGATCGTCAAGGTCGTCGATCGGCTGGAGGGGAAAGGCTTGATCGTCCGTGACGCCTCTCCGACCGATCGCAGGCGGTACCGGCTGCACATGACGGCGACCGGCGCGCGGGCGCTACGGCGTATCCAGGACGCCGTGATACGCCAGGACCGGGTCTTCTCGGCGCGCCTCGACGACACCGAGCGCGCCACGCTGATCGCGCTGCTGACCCGACTTTACCGACCAGACAGTGAAACCCCGACCGCTCGCGCGGGAATAGGAGCCGAATCTTGAAGAACATCCTTCGCCTGACCCTCAACGGGCGTCTCCGTGAGGACCTCGTCCCCGACAACATGCTGCTGCTGGATTACCTGCGCGAAGCGGTCGGCCTCACCGGGACCAAGCAGGGCTGCGATGGCGGCGAATGCGGCGCCTGCACCGTCCTGGTGGACGATCGCCCCCGCCTCGCCTGTTCCACCCTGGCGCACCAGGTCGCCGGCCGGAAGGTCGAGACCGTCGAGTCGCTGTCGACCCACGGCACGCTCTCGAAGCTGCAGGCCGCATTCCACGAGAAGCTGGGCACCCAGTGCGGCTTCTGCACGCCGGGCATGCTGATGGCGTCCGAAGCCTTGCTGCGCAAGAACCCCGATCCCTCGCGCGAGGAGATCAAGACGGCGCTGGCCGGCAATCTGTGCCGCTGCACCGGGTACGTGAAGATCATCGAGTCCGTGGAGGCCGCGGCGGCGGCCCGGCTGTGCGCGGAGGAGGCGAAATGAACCCGAGGCTCCCCAGGAATGGCACGGTCGGCGCCCGCACGCCCTTGGTCGACGGGGTGGAGAAGGTCACCGGCAAGGCCAAATACACGGCGGACATCGCCGCCCCCGGCGCGCTGGTTGGACGCATCCTGCGCTCGCCGCACGCCCACGCCCGCATCCTGTCCATCGACACCGCGGCGGCCGAGGCGCTGGAGGGGGTGTTCGCGGTCTGCACCGGTGCCGAGACCCCGGTGCCCTACGGCGTGCTGCCGATCGCCGAGAACGAATACCCGCTCGCGCGCGAGAAGGTGCGCTATCGCGGCGATCCGGTCGCAGCGGTCGCCGCGATCGACGAGGCGACGGCGGAGAAGGCCCTCGGCCTGATCCGGGTCGACTACGAGGTCCTGCCCGCGTATTTCACCCCCAAGGCGGCGCGCAAGGCGGGGGCGGTCGCGATCCACGACGACAAGCCCGACAACGTGCTGCGCGAGGTGCACGCCGAGTTCGGCGACGTCGCCGCGGCCTTCGCCGAGGCCGACCTGATCCGCGAGAAGACCTACACCTTCGCCGGGGTCAACCACGTCCACATGGAGCTCAACGCCACCCTGGCCGAGTACGACCCGGTGCGCGACATGCTGACGCTGAACACCACCACCCAGGTGCCCTACTACGTTCACCTGAAGGTGGCGGCCTGCCTGCAGATGGACTCGGCCCGCATCCGCGTGATCAAGCCCTTCCTGGGCGGGGGCTTCGGCGCCCGCACCGAGACCCTGCACTTCGAGATCATCGCCGCGCTGCTCGCGCGCAAGGCCCGGGGCACGGTGCGCCTGGTGCAGACCCGCGAGGAAACCTTCATCGCGCATCGCGGGCGACCGTGGACCGAGGTGAAGATGAAGCTCGGCCTCAAGAAGGACGGCAAGATCGCCGCCCTCGCGCTCGAGGCCACCCAGGCCGGCGGTGCGTATGCCGGCTACGGCATCATCACCATCCTCTACAGCGGCGCGCTGATGCACGGGCTCTACCACATCCCGGCGATCAAGCACGACGCCTGGCGCGTGTACACCAACCTGCCGCCGAGCGGCGCGATGCGCGGCCACGGCACCGTGGACACCCGCGCCGCCTTCGAGGCGCTGCTGACCGAGATGGCCGAGGAGCTCGGCATCGACTCGCTGCGCATCCGCCAGATCAACATGCTGCCGGAGATCCCCTACGTCACCATGTACGCCCAGCGGGTGATGAGCTATGGCGTGCCGGAGTGCCTCGAGAAGGTCAAGGCCGCCTCGGGCTGGGAGGAGCGCAAGGGCAGGCTGCCCAAGGGGCGCGGCCTCGGCATCGCGCTGTCGCATTTCGTGTCGGGGACCTCGACGCCCAAGCACTGGACGGGCGAACCCCACGCCACGGTCAACCTCAAGCTCGACTTCGACGGCGGCATCACCCTGCTGACCGGCGCAGCCGACATCGGCCAGGGCTCCAACACCATGGCCTCGCAGGTGGCCGCCGAGGTCCTGGGCGTGCGCCTCGACCGTATCCGGGTGATCTCCGCCGACAGCGCGCTGACGCCCAAGGACAACGGCTCGTATTCCTCGCGCGTCACCTTCATGGTCGGCAACGCGTCGATCTCCGCCGCCGAGGAGCTCAAGGGCATCCTGGTCAAGGCGGCGGCGAAGAAGCTCGACGCCCGCGAGGAAGACATCGAGGTCATCGACGAGCTGTTCATGGTGTCGGGCAGCCAGGACCCCGGGCTTACCTTCCAGGAGGTGGTCAAGGCCGCGATGGTCGACTCCGGCACCATCACCGTGAAGGGCACCTTCACCTGCCCGACCGAGTTCCAGGGCGACAAGCGCATCCGCGGCAGCGCGATCGGCGCCACCATGGGCTTCTGCTACGCCGCCCAGGTGGTCGAGGCCTCGGTGGACGAGATCACCGGCAAGGTCACCGCGCACAAGGTGTGGGTGGCGGTCGATGTGGGCAAGGCGCTCAACCCGCTCGCGGTGGAAGGGCAGACGCAAGGCGGCGTGTGGATGGGCATGGGCCAGGCGCTGTCGGAAGAGATCGTCTATGACAAGGGCAGGATGCTGCATGGCAACATCCTGGATTACCGCGTCCCAACCATGATGGAGAGCCCCGACATCGAGGTGATCATCGTCGAGAGCCTCGACCCCAACGGCCCGTTCGGCGCCAAGGAAGCCTCGGAAGGCATGCTGGCCGGCTTCCTCCCCGCCGTCCAGGAGGCGGTATACGAAGCGGTCGGCGTGCGCGCCACCGAATTCCCGCTCAGCCCCGACCGCATCACCGAACTGCTCGACGCCAAGGAAGCCGCAGCATGAACATCCTCGCCGATTTCCGCACCCATCGCCCCGCCACCCTGGCCGACGCGGTCAGTGCGCTGGCCGCCGACGGGGCCGTTCCCCTGGCTGCCGGCACCGACCTGCTGCCCAATCTTCGCCGCGGCCTGGGACAGCCCGCCGTGCTGGTGGATCTGACCGGAATCGGGGGCCTGGAGACGATCTCCATCCTCGCCGACGGCAGCCTGCGCATCGGTGCCGGCGCCACGCTGGAGGCCATCGCCGAGCACGGGCTCGTCCGCAACGCCTGGCCGGCACTGGCCGAGGCGGCCGCGGCGGTCGCGGGTCCGACCCACCGCGCCGCGGCCACTTTGGGCGGCAACCTGTGCCAGGACACGCGCTGCATCTTCTACAACCAGAGCGAGTGGTGGCGTGCCGGCAACGGCTACTGCCTCAAGTACCAGGGCGACAAGTGCCACGTCATCGTCAAGAACGATCGCTGCTACGCCACCTACCACGGCGACGTCGCCCCGGCGCTGATGGTGCTGGGCGCGCGTGTCGAGATCGCGGGGCCCGCGGGCAGGCGCAGCCTCGCGGTGGAGGAATTGTTCCGCGAAGACGGGGCGGGGCACCTGAGCCTCGGACGGGGCGAACTGGTCGTGGCCGTGGAGGTTCCCCCCGCCAGCGGCTGGAGGACCGCCTACGCCAAGGCACGCATCCGCGACGCCGTCGATTTTCCGCTCGCGGGGGTCGCCGTCGCCCTGCGCCGTGACGGAGACCGGGTCGCCGGCCTGAAGGTAGCGATTACCGGCACCAACTCCGCCCCGCTGCGCGTGCCCACGGACGAGCTCGTGGGAGGGCGCTGGGATGCCGCCGCCGCCGAGACCCTGTCCCAGCTGGTGCGCAAGACCTCGAACGTGCTCAAGACCACCGTCACCGGCGTCGGCTATCGGCGCCGGGTGCTGCTGGCGCTGGCGCCGCGGACGGTCGACGCGCTCTGGCAGGGAGGCTGAATCCTTGTAGCCTGGTGTTCCGTTCGCCCTGTGCCGCGCCCTCTGCGAGGGGGCGACCGCAAGCATCCTGCCCGCGTGGCGCCCCACGATGGCGCGCTTCGCCCGCCCCGCACGCCTCTTGTCCGGCCTGGACGGAGGCGCGCGGGGATTGTGCATTGCGCTTCGATGACGTGTCATCAAAGCTTCAAGGAGCTGCAATACACTTCACGGGCATTTTTCAGGGAGCACAGGCATGCCAGCGAACATATTGCTCGTGGAAGACGAGCCGGCGATCCAGGAGCTGATCGCGGCCAACCTCGCCCGCGCCGGCCACCACGTGGTGCGCGCCAACGACGCCGAGAGCGCGCAACGCATCGTGCGCGAGGCGCTGCCCGATCTGGTGCTGCTGGACTGGATGCTGCCCGGCGCCTCGGGCGTCGAATTCGCCCGCCGGCTGCGTGCCGACGAGCGCACCCGCGACATCCCGATCATCATGCTGACCGCGCGCGGCGAGGAGCAGGACAAGGTCACCGCGCTCGAGGTCGGTGCCGACGACTACGTCACCAAGCCCTTCAGCCCGCGCGAGCTGGTCGCGCGCATCAAGGCGGTGCTGCGCCGGCGTGCGCCGCAGACCACCGAGGACGTGGTCGAGCTCGGCGGCCTGCGCCTGGACCCCGCCACCCACCGTGTCAGCGCGGGCGAGACCGCGCTCGCGCTCGGACCGACCGAGTTCCGCCTGCTGCATTTCCTCATGACCCATCCCGAGCGCGTGCATTCGCGTGCGCAGCTGCTCGACCAGGTGTGGGGAGACCATGTCTTCGTCGAGGAGCGCACGGTGGATGTGCACATCCGCCGCCTGCGCTGCGCGCTCGAACCCAGCGCGCACGACGCGCTGATCCAGACCGTGCGCGGCAGCGGCTATCGTTTTTCGGTGCACACCGCGCAAGCCGCGGCCGCCTCCTGAGCGCACCCCCGATCCGTCCCGTGATCCGCTCCCAGTGATCCGCCGCCCGCTCAGCTACGTCGCCCTCGTCATCGTCCTGCCGCTGGGGACGCTGATGGTCCTGGCGGCCCTGGCCGCCGCCTACCGCGGCAGCGATGCCGCACTCGCCCTGCTGGTGGTCGGGCTGGTCGGCTGGACGATCATGCTGGTGCACAACCTGCGCCAGCTCGTCATCTGGGCGCGCCAGCCGGTGGGCACCCCGGTGCCGCAGGTCGAGGGCCTGTGGGGGCGGATCTTCGCCGAGATCGGCGACCGCATGCAGAGCGAGTGCGAGGTCAAGGAGCGCCTCTCGGCCGAACTCGGCCGCTTCCAGCAAGCCGCGCTGGCCATGCCCGACGGCGTGATCTACCTCGCCGAGGACGACACCATCGAGTGGATGAATCCGATGGCCGAGCAGCACTTCGACCTCGACCGCCGCAAGGACCTGCGCATGGCCTTGCCCGGCCTGGTGCGCCAGCCCGAGTTCGTCCGCTACCTTGCCGGGCGCGAGTATGCCGAACCGCTGGTGATGCGCTCGCTGCGCCGGCGCGAGCGCAGCCTGCAGGTGCAGGTCATCGGCTTCGCTGGCAACCGGCGCATGGTGCTGTCGCGCGACGTCTCCCAGCTCGAGCGCCTGGAGACCATGCGGCGCGACTTCGTCTCCAACGTGTCGCACGAGCTGCGGACCCCGCTGACCGTGGTCTGCGGCTTCCTCGAGACCCTGATCGACGGCCTCGACGACTTCGGGCGCGACGAGGTGCTGCAGTACCTGAGCCTCGCCAGCGAACAGTCCTCGCGCATGCAGCGCCTGATCGAGGAGTTGCTGACCTTGTCGGCGCTCGAGACCGGGGCGCCCGCGCCGGCGGAAGAGCAGGTGGATGCCCAGGCGCTGGTGCGCGACGTCGTGCGCGATTGCGAACTGCTCTCCGCGGGCCGTCACGAGGTGCGCCTGGTGCTCGAGGGTGGCGGCGAACTCCTCGGCAGCCACAAGGAATTGCGCAGCGCCTTCTCCAACCTGGCCAGCAACGCGGTGCGCTACACGCCGGCCGGCGGCCACATCGAGATCGGCTGGCGCAGCGGTGCGGGTGGTGGCGAATTCTGGGTCGCGGACGACGGCATCGGCATCGACTCGGCGCACATCCCGCGCCTGACCGAACGCTTTTACCGGGTGGATCGCGGGCGGTCGCGCGAGACCGGGGGCACAGGGCTGGGGCTGGCGATCGTCAAGCACGTCACCACGCGCCACCAGGGCGAACTCGCCATCGAGAGCGAACCGGGGCGGGGCAGCCGCTTCACGCTGCGCTTCACGCCGGCACGGGTCAGGCCGGCCTGACTTCCTGCTCGACCGGCACGAAGCTGCACTGGTCGAAGTTCGCGCCACGCATCAGCACCTTGAGCAGGCGCACCTGCTGACGCTCCTCGCCGTCCCGTACCTCGACGATGCGGTCCTTCTTGAACCAGGCGGGCGGCAGCACGAGCGCGCCTGCGGTCTTGAGCGCGGGCGAGGGCGGCAGCACGAAGGCCTGGTGGAAGGGTTCGCGCGCTCCCGTGCGTGCAGCCGTGCGCCGCACCCCGACCACCCGCGGTACGCCGGGCAGCACGTTGACGCCGACTTCCAGCGTGCCGTCGGTGCGGTACATCAGCCAGCTCAGATCGGCGATCAGCAGCTGATCGGCGTCGGGCGGGCGGATGCCGACGAGCTGGTGGTGGTCCAGGCGCGCCCCGTTGCCGCTGCGGCGCAGGCGGAAGCCGCCCACCGACTGGTCCATCAGTTCCCAGCGCTCGCACTCCATGCCCAGGTCCGCGGCCTGCGCCTCGCGTCGCCGGCTCTCCGAGGTGCTGCCATCGACCGTGGCCACGCGCTCGCCGAAGGTGAGCAGGGAGATGTCATCGCGGAAGGCGCGCGCCCGTTGCTCGCCGACGGGTTGCTGGAAGAGCTCGCCCTTGATCGCGTAGCCGATCGCGAGCCAGTCGCCGGTGAAGTCGATCGCTCCGGCTTTCTGCCGGCGCGGGAAGCGCCGCCCGGAAGCCGCCAGTCCCCACGGGCGGTAGAGCGACAGCAGCAGGCGCGCGCTGGAACTGGCCGAGCAGTCGTTGCCGAGCCCGAGCGAGGCGGGCGTGACACCACGCTTGAACTGCGCGAGGACGGCCTGGATCTGGGTGGCGAGCCCGCTGCCGTCGAAGCGCAGCACGGTAGGCGTGCGCGCGAGCAGCCCAAGGGGGCGCAGGCCGCTGTCGCCGTCGGTGTCGATGCCGTAGGTGCTGGGCTTGTGTCCCTCGATGCCGGTGTCGAGCGTGCAATAGGGCGCAAAGCGCTGCGCCCAGCGCACGACCCAGTTCAGTTCGCGCTCGCCGCGGCCATAGGGGTTGGCGAGCTCGGCGAGCAGGGTGGCGACGTAGGCTTCCTGGGCACTCTGTGCACGCCAGACCTCGTTGAGCGGGTCGGTCACGCGTACCTGTGCGAGTCCGTTGCGCACGGCATCGTTGTAGGCGACATGCACCGCCCGCCACAAACCTTGCGGCAACTCGAGGTGGGCGCGGTAATACTCGACCAGCACGAGGCCCTCGTAGAACACCCGGCGCTGGGCGAGCAGCGCACGCTGGTCCTCGAGCGTGCCTTCGCGCGCGTCGGCGTCGGCGATGCGTGCGTAGGAGCGCGCCACCGCCTTCCACAGCGAGACCACGCGCTCGAGCGCACCGCCCTCCTGGTTGCGCGCCGGAGGTTGCGGGTGGATCGCATAAGCGTGCGCCATCTCGCCCTGCACGAAGGCGAGCGTCTCGCGCGCGGCCTCCAGCACCTCGAGGTGCTGGTTGGGCGCCGGGGAGGCCTCCAGCAGGCCGTTGACGATGCGACCCAGGCTGGCATGCGTGGCGCGGAAATCGGTCGGGTGCAGCTTCTGCAGCAGGGCGAGGCAGACCGCGGGCTGGCTGTAGTCCATGGCTTCGCGCGTCCTCAGTCCGGTCCGCTCGGGTGCAGCGCGCCGTCGATCGCGCGTGCGAGGGCGACCGCGTCGGCGGCGGGGTGGATCACGCCGTCGCGCTGCGGTGCGCCCCACACCGACTCGGGGAAGTGGCGGTCGTCGCGGTAGCGCGGGATCACGTGCCAGTGCAGGTGCGGCACCATGTTGCCGAAGCTGGCCAGGTTGATCTTGTCCGGGTCGAGCAGATTGCGCAGCGCCGCCTCGGTGGCCATCACCACATCCAGAAGATGACGGCGATCGGCCGGCGAGAGGTCGGTCATCTCGCCGACGTGCTCGCCCCACACCACCCGGCAGAAGCCCGGGTGGGCGGCGTCATCGACGCGGATGACGCGGCAGCGCTCGTCTTCCCAGAGGACGAGTTCGGACGGCAGGGCGCACAGGGGGCAATCCATGAGGGTTTCTCGGTCGGCTGCGGAGGGTTCGACGGATTTTCAATCTAGGCCCGACGCTGCGGGCGGGCGAGGAACTGTTACGCACTCGGAGCCTTGTCGATGCCCCGGCGCGGGTAATCCTGCGCCACGGTGGCGGTTTCCCCGAGCGCGATCGTGTCGCCGTCGCGGAAGGCGACCAGGTTGCCCGGCGCGATTTGCGTCCAGTGCTCGTTATCGGTGAGCGGCGTGGTGGCGATCACCGCGACGCGGTCCTGCGGACCGGTGAGGCGGCGGAAATCCACCGTGAGGTCCTCGTCGGCCAGGTGGGCCTCGGCGAAGGGCGCGCGCCGGACGATGTAGCACAAGCGCGACGAGCAGTGCGCGAACAGCCAGTCGCCGTCCGAGAGCAGGAAGTTGAACTCGCCGCGGCTGCCGATCTCGCGCGCGAGCTCGCGCAGCGCCGCGTGCAGTTCCGCGGGCGCAGGCTTGCCCGCGGGAAAGCGCGCGGCCAGCGTGTCGAGGATGTGGCAGAAGGCGAGCTCCGAGTCGGTGCTGCCGACCGGCAGAAAGCGCCCCGAGAGCGGCGGCGCGAAGTCCTTCAGGTTGCCGTTGTGGGCGAAGATCCAGTAGCGTCCCCACAGCTCGCGCTGGAAGGGGTGGGTGTTCTCGAGCCGGATCTCGCCCTGGGTGGCCTTGCGGATGTGGGCGATGACGTTGAGCGAGCGGATCGGGTAGCGATTCACCAGCTCCGCCACCGGCGAATGCGCGCTCGGCGCCGGGTCGAGGAAGACGCGCACGCCGCGGCCCTCGAAGAAGGCGATCCCCCAGCCGTCGCGGTGGTGGTCGGTGAGCCCGCCGCGCGCGCGGAAGCCCGCGAACGAGAAACAGATGTCGGTCGGCACGTTGCAGTTCATGCCCAGCAACTGGCACATCGTGAAACCCTCCGTTCGCGGCCGCTTTCCCGCTCAGGCGCCGAGCTTCTTCCTCAGCAGCGCGTTGACCTGGGCAGGGCCGGCCTTGCCCTTGCTCGCCTTCATGACCTGGCCGACCAGGGCGTTGAAGGCCTTCTCCTTGCCGGCGCGGAATTCCTCCACCGATTTCTGGTTGGCCGCCAGCACCTCGTCGATCATGGCCTCGATCGCGCCGGTGTCCGTCACCTGCCTGAGGCCTTGCTTGTCGATGACTTCGTCCGCCGTCGCACCCTCGCCGTTCCACAGCGCCTCGAACACCTTCCTGGCGATGGCGTTGGAGATGGTGTTGTCGGCGATGCGCGCCACCAGGCCGGCGAGCTGCGCCGGCGACACCGGCGAGGCGGCGACGTCGAGCTCGGCCTTGTTGAGGCGGGCGGCGAGTTCGCCCATGACCCAGTTGGCGCAAGGCTTGGCGAGCGCGGCCCCGGCCGCCGACACCGTGGCCTGGTAGAAGTCGGCGACTTCCTTGGAGGCGGTGAGCGTGGTCGCGTCGTAGGCCGACAGCCCCCAGTCGTCCATGAAGCGCGCCTTCATCGCCCCGGGCAGCTCGGGCATCTCCGCCTGCACGCGCGCCTTCCACTCCGGCGCGATCATCAGCGGCAGCAGGTCGGGGTCGGGGAAGTAGCGGTAGTCGTGGGCGTCTTCCTTGCTGCGCATCATGCGCGTCTCGCCCGTGTCCGGGTCGAACAGCACGGTGGCCTGCACGACGCGCCCGCCGTCCTCGAGGGTGTCGATCTGCCACTGCACCTCGTAATCGATCGCCTGCTGCAGGAAGCGGAAGGAGTTGAGGTTCTTGATCTCGCGCCGGGTGCCGAACTCGGTCGCGCCCTTCCTGCGCACCGAGACGTTGGCGTCGCAGCGGAACGAGCCTTCCTGCATGTTGCCGTCGCAGATGTCGATCCAGCGCACCAGCGCGTGCAGCGCGCGCGCGTAGGCCACGGCCTCGGCGGACGAGCGCATGTCGGGCTCGGAGACGATCTCGAGCAGCGGCGTGCCGGCGCGGTTGAGGTCGATGCCGGTCATGCCGTGGAAGTCCTCGTGCAGGCTCTTGCCCGCGTCTTCCTCGAGGTGGGCGCGGGTCAGGCGCACGGTCTTCTCATACGCCGACTCGCCCTCGCCGACGCGGATGGTGATCGTGCCGCCGACTACCACCGGCAGGTCCATCTGGCTGATCTGGTAGCCCTTGGGGAGGTCGGGGTAGAAGTAGTTCTTGCGCGCGAACACGCTCTTTTCCGCCACGTGGGCGCCGATCGCCAGCCCGAAGCGGATCGCGCGCTCGACCGCGCCGCGGTTGAGCACCGGCAGCACGCCGGGGAGCGCGATGTCCACCGCGCTCGCCTGGCGGTTGGGCTCGGCGCCGAAGGCGGTGCTGGCGCCGGAAAAGATCTTGCTGGCGGTGTCGAGCTGGGCGTGGACTTCCAGCCCGATGACGACTTCCCAATCGGATCGGCTCATGGTGTGTTCTCGTGTTGCGTGCAGCCGGCCACCGGGGTCAGTGGCACTGGCCGTTGGTCCGATCGACGAGGATCGGCCACAGGTAATCGGAGGCGCCGCGGGTGCAGCGGCTGGCGCAGTTGGCGAAGCCGACGGTGACGGCCTTGCCCTGCTCGAAGATGTCCACCGTGCAGCCGTCGGGCGCGCGCAGCTGCACGCTCGGCTTCTCGCGCGTCTGCGTGAATGGGCCGTGGAAGCTGCAACTGCCGCGGCGCGGGATGTCGACGTCGGCGTTGAAGGCGTTGACCTTGGACTGCGCGATGTCGAGCGTGATGCGCGTGGTGTAGCCGGCCTCGTCGCGGAAGCGGCAGTCGGCGCGCACGTCGAGCGGCCGCCACGGCATCGGGCGCAGGTGCTTGCCGGCCGAGCTCGGGCTGGCCAGCACCTCGTCGCTGATCGGCGCGTCGGAAGGCGGCAGCACCGGCAACGCGCAGGCCGACAGCAGCACCGCCGCCGCCAGTGCGGCGAGGCGGCCGTGGAGCGGGCGCAGCGTCGGGCGGGACAGGGCGCTCACTGCGTGGAACTCACGCGGCGCACGCCGGCCGGCGCGCGTGCCAGTCGGTGGCGTGCTGGAAGCGGTGTGCGGCGTGCAGCAGGCGGGATTCGGCGAAATAATCGCCGATCAGCTGCAGGCCCACCGGCAGGCCGTCGGCGCCGAAGCCCACCGGGTGCGACAGTCCGGGCAGGCCGGCGAGGTTCACCGCGATGGTGTAGATGTCGGACAGGTACATCTGCACCGGGTCGTCGGCCTTCTCGCCGAGCGTCCAGGCCGTGGTCGGCGTGGTCGGTCCGGCGATCAGGTCGCAGTGTTGCAGCGCGGCCTGGAAGTCCTGCGCGATCAGGCGGCGCAGGCGCTGCGCCTGCAGGTAGTAGGCATCGTAGTAGCCGTGCGAGAGCACGTAGGTGCCGACCAGGATGCGGCGCTTGACTTCGGCGCCGAAGCCCTCGGCGCGGCTCTTCGCGTACATGTCGGCGAGGTCGCCGTAGTCGGCGGCGCGGTGGCCGTAGCGCACGCCATCGAAGCGACTGAGGTTGCTCGAGCATTCCGCCGGCGCGATCACGTAGTAGGCCGGGATCGCCAGCTTCGCGTTGGGCAGCGAGACCTCGACCGTGGTGGCGCCGAGCACGCGGTACTGCTCGACCGCCGCCTCGACCGCGGCGCGCACGTCGTCGGACATGCCCTCGGCGAAGAACTCGCGCGGCAGGCCGATGCGCAGGCCTTCGAGCGGGCGGGCGCAAGCGGGGCCGGCGAGCGCGGCGGCGTAGTCCTCGGTCGGGCGCTCCAGGCTGGTGGAGTCGCGCGCGTCGAAGCCGGTCATCGCCCCGAGCAGCAGCGCGCAGTCCTCGGCGCTGGCGCCGAAGGCGCCGCCCTGGTCGAGCGAGGAGGCGTAGGCGATCATGCCGTAGCGGCTCACCAGGCCGTAGGTGGGCTTGATGCCGGTGATGCCGCAGTAGGCTGCGGGCTGGCGCACCGAGCCGCCGGTGTCGGTGCCGGTGGCGATCGGCGCCAGGCGCGCCGCCACTGCGGCGGCCGAGCCGCCGGACGAGCCGCCGGGGATGCGGCCGAGGTTCCACGGGTTCTTCACCGCGCCGAAGTACGAGCTCTCGTTCGACGAGCCCATGGCGAACTCGTCCATGTTGGCCTTGCCCAGGCTTACCGCGCCGGCGGCCTCGAGCAGGCTCACCACGTGGGCGTCGTAGGGGCTGACGAAGTTGGCCAGCATCTTCGAGCCGCAGGTGGTGAGCACGCCCTCGGTGCAGAACACGTCCTTGTGCGCGAGCGGGATGCCGGTGAGCGGCCCGGCGCTGCCGGCGGCGATGCGCGCGTCGGCAGCGCGCGCGGCGGCGAGCGCGCCCTCGCGGTCGACGGTGATGAAGGCGTTGAGCGCGGGGTTGAGCGCGTCGATGCGGTCGAGGAACAGGCCCGCGAGTTCGACGGCGGAGATCTGCCGGGCGTCGAGCGCGCGGCGCAGTTCCGGGAGGGAAGCGTTGATCATTTTACGGTCGGGCAGGTTGGCGCAGCGGCGCGCTCCGGGCGGACGGGCGCGGGCGCAGCGACGGGAACGGTGGCCGCGGAGCGGATCATTCGATGACTTTCGGCACCAGGTAGAGGCCGGCCTCGGTTTGCGGCGCGACCTTCTGGAAGGCGTCGCGGCGGTCGGTCTCGGTGACGACGTCGGGACGCAGGCGGGTGGGAAACTCCTGCGGGTGGCTCATCGGCTCCACGCCGGTGGTGTCGACCGCCTGCATCTGCTCGATGAGGCCGAAGATTCCGTCGAGCTTGGCGCGCGTGGCTTCGAGTTCGGTGTCGGAAAGCGCGATGCGCGCGAGGCGGGCGATGTGCCCGACCTGGTCATTGGAGAGCGACATGGCGTAACAAAACCTGCTGAATCCACAAAGGTTTGTAGGTTATCATAATCGTCTTTGCCCCGCCCGGGGCTACACCGCTTCGCGGTAGCGGGCGGGGTTTTCGTGTTGCAGCGCGCCCAGGGCGCCGACTGCGCGCGGCTCGACCACTCCACCGGTTTCGGAAGGCTTCATGTTCGGTTTCCTGCGCTCCTATTTCTCCAACGATCTCGCGATCGACCTCGGCACGGCCAATACCCTGATCTACGTGCGCGGCAAGGGCATCGTGCTGGACGAACCCTCGGTGGTGGCGATCCGTACCGAGGGGGGGCCCAACGCCAAGCGCTCCATCCAGGCGGTCGGCCACCAGGCCAAGCAGATGCTCGGCAAGACGCCGGGCAACATCACCGCCATCCGGCCGATGAAGGACGGCGTGATCGCCGACTTCGTCGTTACCGAACAGATGATCAAGCAGTTCATCAAGAAGGTGCACGACTCCCGCCTGCTGTCGCCGTCCCCGCGCATCATCATCTGCGTGCCTTGCGGCTCGACCCAGGTCGAGCGCCGCGCGATCCGCGATGCGGCCCTGGCGGCCGGCGCCTCGCAGGTCTTCCTCATCGAAGAACCCATGGCCGCGGCGATCGGCGCCGGCCTGCCGGTGTCGGACGCGACCGGCTCGATGGTGGTCGACATCGGCGGCGGCACTACCGAAGTCGGTGTCATCTCGCTCGGCGGCATCGTGTACTCCGGCAGCATCCGTGTCGGCGGCGACAAGTTCGACGAGTCCATCGTCAATTACATCCGCCGCAACTACGGCATGCTGATCGGCGAAACCACCGCCGAGAAGATCAAGAAGCAGATCGGTTCCGCCTTCCCCGGTTCCGAGGTGCGCGAAATGGAGGTCAAGGGCCGCAACCTGGCCGAGGGCATCCCGCGCAGCTTCACGATCTCGTCCAACGAGATCCTCGAGGCGCTCACCGAGCCGCTCAACCAGATCGTCTCCGCGGTCAAGATCGGCCTCGAGCAGACGCCGCCCGAGCTCGGCGCCGACATCGCCGAGCGCGGCATGATGCTCACCGGCGGTGGCGCCCTGGTGCGCGACCTCGACCGCCTGCTGATGGAAGAGACCGGCCTGCCGGTGGTCGTGGCCGAGGAACCGCTGACCTGCGTCGCGCGCGGCTGCGGCATGGCGCTCGACAAGATGGACAAGCTCGCCTCCATCTTCACGTCCGAGTGACGCTCTCCGGCCCCGGTGCGCGCGCCGGGGCGCGTTTCTCCTCTCCACCCGACGGCCCTGGTTCGTAGCGGATGTCTCTCGTCGGCCATCAGCCCCCTCCCATCTTCCGGCGCGGCCCGGCACCCTTGGCGCGCCTGTTCGTGTTCGTCGCGCTGTGCCTCGTGCTGCTCGTGGCCGACCTGCGCTTCCGCTATCTCGAGGTGCTGCGCAACGCGCTGTCCGTGGTCACCTACCCGCTGCAGATGGCGGCGTCGACGCCGGCCGACGTGGTGCGCAACGCCTCGCGCTATTTCGGCACCCTGGTCGATGTGCAGCTCGAGAACGCAGAGTTGCGCCGCCACCAGCTCGGCGCCGGCGAACGCCTGCTGCGCTTCGAGCAGCTCGAGCAGGAGAACCTGCATCTGCGCGAGCTGCTGCAGATGTCGCAGCGCGTGCAGACGAAGAGCATCGCCGCCGACATCCTCTACAACGCGCCCGACCCCTTCGCGCGCAAGGTGATCCTCGACCGTGGCACCCAGCAGGGTGTCGAGGCCGGTCTCGCGGTGCTCGACGCCAACGGCGTGATCGGCCAGGTCACCCGCGTCCATCCGGTCCAGTCCGAAGTCACCCTGCTCACCGACCGCAACCAGTCGATTCCGGTCAGCGTGGTGCGCAACGGCGTGCGCGGCGTGCTCTACGGCGTCGGCCGCGGCATGCTGGAGATGCGCCACGTACTCGCCGAGGTCGATATCCAGCCCGGCGACCGCCTCGTCACCTCGGGCCTCGACGGCATCTTCGTGCCCGGCCTGCCGGTGGCGACGGTGACCCGGGTCGATCGCGACCAGGACGCCTTCGCGCGCATCGAATGCGAGCCGCTGGCGGCGATCGAGCGCAGCGTGCAGGTGCTGGTGATCGGGCGCGCCGCGTATCCGCCGCCTCCGCCGCCGCCCGAACCCGCGGGAGGGCGCTGAACCATGCACCCCACCAACCGTTCCAGCCGCATCCTGCAGCCGGTCAAGCTGTGGTTCGTCTACCTGAGCCTGTTCGTCGCGCTCGGCCTGGAGTACATCCCCACCGGACGCACGCCCGGCCTGCCCGACTGGGTGGCGCTGGCGTTGGCCTTCTGGTGCGTGCGCGAGCCGCTCGCGATCGGCATGGGCGCGGGTTTCGCCTTCGGCCTGCTGATGGACGTCGGCCTCGGCGCGGCGATGGGGCAGCACGCGCTCGCCTATGTCGTGCTGGCTTATCTGGCCAACGCGCTCGCCCGCCGCGTGCTGTGGTTCCCCGCCTGGCAGCAGGCGCTGCACGTGTTGCCCCTGCTGCTGCTGGCGCAGGCGATCATGGCGCTGGTGCGCCTGGTGGCGGGGGCGGAGTTCCCCGGGTGGGCGTATTTCCTGTCGAGCTTCGGCAGCGCGCTGCTGTGGACGCCGCTGTCCTTCCTGCTGCTGCTGCCGCAGTACCAGCCGGACGAGCGCGATGACAATCGCCCGATCTGAGGCGGGCGGGCGATGACCGAGTTTCGTGCGCCCGCGGTCGAACTGGCCCGCTTCCGGCTTCGCGTCGTGGTGGCGGCGGTGTTCGTGCTCGTCTGTTTCGGTCTGCTCGCGGCGCGCTTCCACCACCTGCAGGTCAAGCGCCACGACTACTTCCTCACCCGCGCCGAGGACAACCGCATCGCGTTGCTGCCGGTGGTGCCGCACCGCGGCACCATCGTCGATCGCAAGGGCGTGGTGCTGGCGCGCAACTACGCCACCTACACGCTCGAGATCACCCCCTCGCAGGTGCGCGACCTCGACGCCACGCTCGACGAGCTCGCCAGCCTGCTGCCGATCGACGGACGCGACCGCCGCCGTTTCCGCAAGCTCTACGAGGAGAGCCGCAACTTCGAGAGCGTGCCGCTGCGCAGCCGGCTCACCGACGAGGAGGTCGCACGCGTGGTCTCGCAGCGCTACCGCCTGCCCGGCGTCGACGTGAAGGCCCGCCTGCTGCGCGACTACCCGCAGGGAACTACCGCATCGCATGTGATCGGCTACATCGGCCGCATCACCGAGCGCGACGTCGAGCGCATCGAGGAGGCCGGCAACGCGGCCAACTACCGCGGCAGCCAGCACATGGGCAAGGCCGGCCTGGAGCAGTCCTACGAGCACGAGTTGCACGGCACCACCGGCTTCGAGCAGGTCGAGGTCAACGCCGGCGGGCGCGCGGTGCGCGCGCTGTCGCACACTCCGGCGACGTCGGGCAACGATCTCGAGCTGACCCTCGACATCGAACTGCAGAAGGTGGCCGAGAAGGCCTTCGGTGATCGCCGCGGCGCCCTGGTGGCGATCGAGCCCTCGACCGGCGGCGTGCTCGCGCTGGCGTCGATGCCGACCTACGACCCCAACCTCTTCGTCGACGGCATCTCGACCCAGGACTGGAAGGCGCTCAACGATTCGCCCGACCACCCGATGCTGCACCGCGCGATCTATTCCACCTATCCGCCCGGCTCCACCTTCAAACCCTTCATGGCGCTCGCCGGCCTCGAGACCGGCAAGCGCACCGCGCGGCAGGCGATCCACGACGTCGGCTACTTCAACTCCGGCGGCCACCGTTTCATGGACGACAAGATCGGCGGCCACGGCATGGTGGACCTGCACAAGTCGATCGTGGTGTCGTGCAACACCTATTACTACCAGCTCGCCAACGACCTCGGCATCGAGGGCATCGCCGGCTTCATGGCCCCCTTCGGCTTCGGCGAGCGCACCGGCATCGACCTGCCCGGGGAGGCCACCGGCGTGCTGCCCTCGCCGGAGTGGAAGCGCAAGCGCTTCAAGAAGGCCGAGCAGCAGCGCTGGTTCGGCGGCGAGACGATCTCGGTGGGCATCGGCCAGGGCTACAACGCCTACACGCCGCTGCAACTCGCCAACGCGCTCGCCGCGCTGGTCAACCGGGGCCGTCTGTACCGCCCGCATGTGGTCAAGTACGTGGTCGATTCGCGCACCGGCGAGCGGCGTGCGGTCGAACCGGAGCCCCTGCGCCAGATTCCGCTGCGGGATGCGCACCTGAGGGCGGTGCTCGACGCGATGGTCGACGTCAACCGCACGGGCACCGGCAAGCGCGCGTTCAAGGGGGCGCCTTACACGGTCGGCGGCAAGACCGGCACCGCCCAGGTGTTCTCGCTGCGCGGCCAGCGCTACGTCGAGGGCCGCGTGCGCGAGCGCCTGCGCGACCACTCCTGGTTCGTCGCTTACGCCCCGGCCGAGAATCCGAAGATCGCGCTCGCGGTGCTGGTCGAGAACGGCGGCTTCGGCGCCCAGTCGGCGGCGCCGATCGCGCGCCAGGTGATCGACTACTACCTGCTCGACCAGCGTGCCGGCGCGCCGGCCGCCGAGGACGAGGAGGGCGCCGAGAGCGAGGAGGGCGCGGAGGGCGGCGGCGAGGCGTCGCCGGCGACGCCGGCGGTGGAGTCCGCGACGCCGGCGGAGGAGCCGACCGCGCCCCCGCAGCCGCGCCCGGTGCCGCAGCCCGCGGCGGTGCCCGCGCCGCAGCCCGGCGTGGCGAGGAGCACACGATGAACGACAACCGCTTCAACCCGCTCGCGCTCGTCCTCGGCTTCCTGCGCCCGCTCGACCCCCTGCTGCTGCTGCTGCTCGCCGTCCTGCTCGGCTACGCCCACGTGCTGATGCAGAGCGCCTCGCCGGAGCGCCTGGATTCGCAGATCACCCATATCGGCATCGCGCTCGCCGGCATGTGGCTGCTGGCCTGGCTCAAGCCGCAGCGCCTGCTGTCGATGGCGGTACCGCTCTACCTGCTCGGCGTGGTGCTGCTGCTGGCGGTGGAGCTGTTCGGAGAGATCTCCAAGGGTGCGCAGCGCTGGCTCGATCTCGGCGTGGCGCGCATCCAGCCCTCGGAATTGATGAAGATCGCGATGCCGCTGATGCTGGCCTGGTTCTTCCAGATGCGCGAGGGCCAGACCCGCCTCGTCGACTTCATCCTCGCCGGCGTGCTGCTGCTCGTGCCGGTGGGGCTGATCCTGATCCAGCCCGACCTCGGCACCAGCCTGCTTGTGGCCGCATCCGGCATCTACGTGATCTACTTCGCCGGGCTGTCGTGGAAGCTGCTGATCCCGATCGTGGTCGCGGGCGTGATCGGGCTGGGCTCGATCGTCGCCTTCGGCGACACCCTGTGTCAGCCCGATGTGGACTGGCAGGTGCTGCGCGAATACCAGAAGCAGCGCGTGTGCACCCTGCTCGACCCCACGCGCGATCCGCTCGGACGAGGCTTCCACATCATCCAGTCCACGATCGCGATCGGCTCCGGCGGGCTCACCGGGAAGGGCTGGATGGACGGCACCCAGACTCATCTCGCCTTCCTGCCCGAGCGCCACACCGACTTCATCTTCGCCGTGCTCGCCGAGGAGTTCGGCCTCGTCGGCGCCGTGCTGCTGCTGGTCATCTACGTGCTGCTGCTGCTGCGCGGCTTCCACATCGCCGCGAATGCGCCCACCCACGCTTCGCGCCTGCTCGGCGGGGCGATCACGATGATCTTCTTCACCTATGCCTTCGTGAACATGGGCATGGTGAGCGGCATCCTGCCGGTGGTGGGGGTGCCGCTGCCTTTCATCAGCTATGGCGGAACCGCGCTCGTCACGCTCTGTCTGGGGATCGGCATCCTCATGAGCATCCAGCGCAGCCGCTTCGCGGAAAAGACCTGAGAGAACCCCGACCGACCATGACGCCAGTTCCTCCCGTGCTTCCCGCAGCCTTCGCAGCCCGCCCGCAGGCAGCGCGGGCGCCGCGTGCCCTGGTGGCGGCAGGCCTCGCCTGCATCGTGGCGCTGCTCTCGGCCTGCGGCTCCGCGCCCAAGCGCGAAGGACCGGTCGCCGAGGTGCCGGCGCAGGCCGGAAAACCCGGACGCAGCCCGGTGCGCGGTGGCGGCTACTACAAGGACGACGGCCCGGGCGACGACATCCCCGACAACCTCGACGCGATCCCCGACGCGGAGCCGCGCGACGAGCCCCTGCATCGCTTCGCCAACCGCCCCTACCACGTCATGGGGCAGAGCTTCGTGCCCGCCACCGAGCTGCGCCCCTTCCGCCAGCGCGGCCACGGCAGCTGGTACGGCCGCCGCTTCCACGGCAACCCGACCTCGAGTGGCGAACCCTACGACATGTACGCGATGACGGCCGCGCATCCGACCCTGCCGATCCCGAGCTACGCGCGCGTGACCAACCTCGCCAACGGCCGTTCGGTGGTGGTGCGGGTGAACGATCGCGGCCCCTTCCTGCGCGGCCGGGTGATCGACCTGTCCTATGCCGCGGCGCACAAGCTGGGCTATGTCAACGGCGGCAGCGCCGAGGTCGAGGTCGAGCAGATCCTGCCCGGCGAGGCGCCGCTCGTCGCCATGGCGCGCCCGGTGCCGCCGCTGCCGGCGCGCGCCAACGAGGGCCTCATGCCGGGGTCGGGGCCGGCGACCGGGATGAAGGCACTCGCCCCCTTGCCGGTGGCGCAGGCTCCGCTGCCCGCGCCGGTCGCGAGCCCCCCGCGGGCAGCCGGCAGCGCGATCGCCCTCGCCCCGCCCGAGTGCGAGGAAGGCCCCGTCTGCGGTGCCGCGGGCGGCTTCGCGCCGCCGGTCGCGTCGGCGAGCGCGGGCATCTTCCTGCAGCTCGGCGCCTTCTCCTCGTTCGCCAACGCCGAAGGCTTTCGCGACACGGTGCGCAGCCAGGCCTCGGATCTGGCCGAGCGTTTCGAATTGTTCGCCGATGGCGAACGTTTCCGCCTCCACGCCGGTCCCTACGACACGGTCGAGGCGGCGCGCGATGCGGCCGAGCGCATGGGCAACGTGCTCAAGCTCAAGCCCTTCGTGGTGGTGCGCTGACCGTCGCGCACCGCGCCCGGGTTGCAACAAAGGCTTTCCATTTTTTGCCCGTCCATGCGCGGCGCCTATAATCCGCCGTTCCCATTCCCGCTTCTCCAGGTTTTCCCGATGCGTTTCCTCATTGCCGTACTCGTCTCGCTGTTCTCGCTGTCCGCGCTCGCGCAGACGGTGCCGCCCCCCGCGCTGGCCGCCAAGGCCTGGGCGCTGGTCGACCATGCCACCGGGCAGACGCTCGCCGAGAAGGACGCCGACGCCCGCATCGAGCCGGCCTCGCTGACCAAGCTGATGACGGCCTACATCACCTTCTCCAAGCTCAAGGAAGGCTCGCTCAAGCCCGACCAGGTGGTGCCGGTCTCCACCAAGGCCTGGCGCATGGAAGGCTCGCGCATGTTCATCGAGCCCAACAAGCCGGTCAGTGTGGATGAGCTCATCCGCGGCGTGATCGTGCAGTCGGGCAACGACGCCTGCGTGGCGCTCGCCGAGACCATCGCCGGCAGCGAGGAAGCCTTCGCCGCGCTGATGAACCGCGAGGCGCAACGCCTGGGCATGACCAACACCCACTTCACCAATTCCACCGGCCTGCCCGATCCGCAGCTGTACACCAGCGCGCGCGACCTCGCCGTGCTGGCGAGCGCGATCGTCCGCGACTTCCCCGAGTACTACGGCCTGTATTCGCTCAAGGAATTCACCTACAACGGCATCAAGCAGCCCAACCGCAACCGCCTGCTGTACATGGACCCCTCCGTCGACGGCATGAAGACCGGCCACACCAGCAGCGCCGGCTACTGCCTCGTGTCCACCGCCCGTCGCGGCGAGCGCCGCCTGGTCTCGGTGGTGCTGGGTGCGGCCTCGGACTCCGTGCGCGCGCAGGAGTCGCTCAAGCTGCTCAACTTCGGCTACCAGTTCTACGAGACGGTCAAGCTCTACTCCGCCGACGAGGCGCTGTCGAAGTTCCGTGTCTGGAAGGGCAAGCTCAACGAGCTGCCGGTCGGGTTCACGAAGGACTTCGCGCTCACCGTGCCCAAGGAGGCGGCAAACAAGATCCAGGTCAGCCTGGAGAGCCGCCAGCCCCTGGTGGCGCCGCTGCAGCGCGGCCAGGAGGTCGGCACCCTGACGGTCGCGGTCGACGGCAAGCCGCTCGGCCAGTACCCGGTGGTGGCGCTGCAGGACGTCGAGGTGGCGGGCTTCTTCGGCCGCCTGTGGGATGCGATCGTGATGTTCTTCAAGAGCTTGTGATGCGCGCTCCGGACCGCGAATCCACGAATACGGTGATCCGCCATGGCTGACCAGCAGGACGCGCAGACGCGCCAGAGCCTGATCGAGTATCCCTGCGACTTTCCCATCAAGGTGATGGGCGCGCGGGTGGACGGCTTCGCCCAGGCGGTGATCGAGGTGGTGCTGCGCCACGCGCCCGACTTCGATCCTGCCGGCGCCGAGATGCGGCCCTCGAGCAAGGGCAATTACCTCGCGGTGACCTGCACCTTCCGCGCGCTGTCGCAGGTGCAGGTGGACGCGATGTACCGCGAGCTCACCGCGCACCCGATGGTCAAGGTGGTGCTGTGATCGTCAAGCGCCTCGGCCTGGTGGAGTACGCACCGGCGCTCGAGGCGATGCGCGTGTTCACCGCCGCGCGCGGCGCCGACACGTCCGACGAGATCTGGCTGCTGCAGCACCCGCCGGTGTACACCCTCGGCCAGGCCGGCAAGCCCGAGCACCTGCTGCAGAACCCGGCCAATATCCCGCTGGTGCGCATCGACCGCGGCGGCCAGATCACTTACCACGGCCCCGGCCAGCTCGTGGCCTACCTGCTGCTCGATCTGCCGCGGCGCAGGCTCAAGGTGCGCGAGCTGGTGCATCTGATGGAGCAGGCGATCATCGACACCCTGGCCGATTACGGCCTCGCCGCAGAACGAAAGGATGGCGCGCCGGGCGTCTACATCGCCGGCGACAAGATCGCCGCGCTCGGCCTGCGCGTCCGCAACGGCTGCAGCTACCACGGCCTGGCGATCAACGTGGACGCCGACCTCGCGCCCTTCGGCTGGATCAACCCCTGTGGCTACGAGGGGCTGAAGACGATCCGCATGAAGGATTTCGGCATCGATGCCAGCGTGGACGCGGTCGGCGAGCGCCTGCTCGGCCACCTGCAGGCCCTGCTGCCGCCCATCGGCACCGCCGATGCGGCGGATCAGCCGCCGGGGGCTGCCGCGGGCGCACGCGCCGGGCCATAATCCGCCCAGCGGCGCCGCAGAGCGCCAGCGCCCGGGCCGATCGCTCGCGTATCCCGAGCGGATGGCGCCCGCCCTTACTCCAGCACCCTTTCCCACCCGGAAACCAACAGAGAACAGCGACCATGGAAACCCCTGCGCGCAAGCAGCGCGGCGCCGACAAGACCGCCCGCATCCCGATCAAGATCGTCCCTGCCGAACGCCTCAAGAAGCCCGAGTGGATCCGCATCAAGCTCGGCGCCGGCATGGAAGCCGAGCGCTTCAACGAGATCAAGGCCACGCTGCGCGACCACAAGCTGCACACCGTGTGCGAGGAAGCCTCCTGCCCGAACATCCACGAATGCTTCGGCAAGGGCACGGCCACCTTCATGATCATGGGCGACATCTGCACCCGGCGCTGCCCGTTCTGCGACGTCGGCCACGGCCGTCCCGAGCCGCTCAACCCCGACGAGCCGAGGGATCTCGCCAAGACCATCGCCGCGATGCGGCTGAACTACGTGGTGATCACCTCGGTGGACCGCGACGACCTGCGTGACGGCGGCGCCCAGCACTTCGTCGACTGCATCCGCGAGACCCGCGCCGCCTCGCCGAGTACCCGCATCGAGGTGCTGGTGCCGGACTTCCGCGGCCGCATGGAGATCGCGCTCGACATCTTCGACGCCGCCCCGCCCGACGTCATGAACCACAACCTCGAGACCGTGCCGCGCCTGTACAAGCAGGCGCGCCCGGGCTCGGACTATGCGTACTCGCTCGAGCTGCTCAAGCAGTTCAAGGCGCGCCACCCGGACGTGGCGACCAAGTCCGGCCTGATGGTGGGCCTGGGCGAGACCGACGAGGAGATCCTCGAGGTCATGCGCGACCTGCGCGCCCACGACGTCGAGATGCTCACCATCGGCCAGTACCTGCAGCCCTCCGGCGGCCACCTGCCGGTGCTGCGCTACGTGCATCCCGACACCTTCAAGATGTTCGAGACCGAGGCGCTGAAGATGGGCTTCAAGAACGCCGCCTGCGGCCCGATGGTGCGCTCGAGCTACTGGGCCGACCAGCAGGCGCACGGGGCCGGGGTGGTCTGATGTAAATTCCACCGATAAAAGCTAATTTACATCGATCGCTGCAAATTTACATCGATCCGTGCAAATTTGCAGGCCATGAGCCCACTCCCGAATTTTCCCAGTCTGACGCCGGACGAACGAGTCTGGCGTCTGGACTGGTTCGGCGAGTGCGCCTACCCCGGGAGTGTTCGACGCTACGCCCAACCCAGCATCAAGGTGGCGATTTCGCCGCTGCGGTGCGAGCCGAATGACGCTGAGGCGCTTTTGCAGCCTGGCGGCACGGATCACATGCACCAGAGGGAGGTCTGGGCGCCCGTTGCGGTATTGCCGTTGCTGGCGATCGGTGATCTGTGGCAGGGCGGCCGTTTGATCGCCTCGCCGATTTACCATGCCGAAACCTTTCGAAGCGTCCAGATCGTGCCCGGTACCACCGGCTTCGTTAAGGCAGGTCTGGCAGTAGACGAAAAATTTCTGATTCCACTGCATGCCCACCCGTGGCATCGGCTTCACACACAGGCTTACTGCGTGGCGGTTTCGTTGGGGGGCGGCCGCAGGCTGCTGATCCCTTGCGTGGAGATCATCCGCTTCTACTTCGGCTCGTCGAGCAACCTGCTCCAACGGCTCTTTTCCATGCCGCTCAACGCGGAGGCGCTGTGGTCGAGCAAATCGTTCGATCCAGGCTCCCGGCACATGCACCTTGTCCTCGCTCCCGGGATATCCGGGGCGTCGGCCTCGGATGTCGGCAGGATGGCTGGCGATCGACTCGCCTGGCGCTCGGCGGCTGGCATCCACATTTCCTGCCAGAAAGCTGCGGCAAGTGGACAGGTGGCCTACCCGTATACCGGCTTTCCGTTCGAGGGCGAGACGAACCTCGCTGTAACTGGCGTTTGGTTGCCCTTTGGCGATGAACCAAGAGCCACGTTCCTGGCTTATCAACTTCGTTCCTGCTCGCACGCCTTCCCGTTTCGATCCCTTTCCTATGAAACGTCCCGGCGCAACGCCCAAGGCGCACGAAGCCCGGAAAGTAGCCGGAACACGACTGGCGCTCGTCACGTAAGCCAGATCTCGCCCCGAACAAAGACGGTCGATGATGATCCCAGTGCTCGTAAGTCGCAGCATTCCGGAGGCTTTACGACCAAGAGGCGCTTTCCGGATCTTCTGCGCAAACCGGTCTGGAAGGAGAAGATCGAGAGCCTTGCAAATGCAGACGTTTTCTTGATACGCAGCAACGGCAGCATCGAGCAGGTCGCGTTTGGCGAGCCGGATGGTTCATCCGATGCAGCCGGGATTGATTTGGCCACGCAACCAGAGGCTGGTCCGCCGATGCACAAGAAGCCTCCGCTACCCCACTTTGTACGTAAGGCACTGGCCCGGATTCGTCGCGAGATCACGGCAAGCGGGAAGAACGACAGAACGATCCGGGTCATAGACCCCAAAGAGAGGGCTGTCCCGGTGTTTTCGCTGCCGGTCGCTGTCGATGAGGATGGAGAGGTGCTTCCGGAACTGCTGTTCTCTGACGAGGGAGGACGGGTGCGCCAGCGCAGGGCGTGCTTCGCCGAGGTTATCGAGCGCGGCGTGGCGCTTCGTCAACTGGCAATTATTGAGGAGCAGAACGCCCAAAGCGCGGCTCTGGTAGTGCAGGTTAGGGAGGCGAGCATTCACTACTTGACGCAGAGCTTGCTCAAGCACCTTTCGATGATTATAAGCGCAGTGGAGAAGGACAACGGGCGGTTGTAGGCTCCCAGAAAAACTGTGCAAAAGGCAAGTTGTTGCAGAAGGGTGGCCGAGCGGACTTGAGCACAGTGCGGTTGTCTCGGGAGCGCCCGTCGTTACGTGTGCTTGTCGCACTTCATTGCTTTTCCTGCTGCGGTTGCGATGCGTTTCCGGCTTCTAACGAGATGGCTGGGATCGATTTGGCCGGTGATCGTTACTTCGATGGAGAGCCCGGCAGCATCACCTTGCTCGTTGGTGGAAAGCGCATTCACACGAAACGTCCTGCCAACGACGCTGTGGACAGGACTGTCAGTCAGGATCGAACGCTCGCCCAGCGGAGCAGATCTCAGTCCGATTAGGTCGGCAAGATGGCTCGACGCATATCGCTCGTCCGGCTCTGCACGGCCCGAGTAAAGCGTAACGTGTGGGTATAGGCACAGGCAAACCGCTCATGGTCCAGGCCGAGCATTGCCTGAAGGTCTGCGTAGGTGGCAGGGCGAACCCCGACTGCTGATCTCTCGGCCGAGGAGCCTTGACTCAAGGGGTCTAAAGCAAGGCGTTCCAGCAGGCGGTCGAGCACCTTCGGATCCGATGTCAGCGGATCCATGAGTCCTGTAGCCTGAATCGCCCCGGGTTTCCTAGACACCCTTTTGCCTCACAATGAGGCGTTATGGAGGTGTTGATGGAAACGAAGAAGGCGCAGCAGCGCTTCACCGAAGAGTTCAAGATCGAGGCGGTCAAGCAGGTGACCGACCGGGGACATCCAGTCGCCGAGGTGGCCGTGCGGCTTGGCGTCAGCGCCCACAGTCTCTACACCTGGATCAAGC
>ERZ795061.140-NODE-140-length-70711-cov-6.615093_pt1 | contig 70711 bp, 58 predicted proteins | sample MGYA00375145_ERZ795061 | MGnify/ENA primary metagenome ERZ795061 (study PRJEB30190, sample SAMN05720144) | anaerobic digester metagenome | isolation source: active sludge of municipal wastewater-treating anaerobic digesters | place: USA | collected 2014-12-22 ... | reverse complement strand
GCTCCACCCTATTTTTGAGGAAAGCTTCATTCTGGTCTTCCCGAAGGACTTTAACGAACCGCTCGATCTAGTCGGCGTGCCGTCCTACCTTCCGTTCATCCGCTTTTCCCGTTTGACGGGTACAGGGCAGCAGATTGAACGGCAGATCGTCCGGATGAAGCTGAAGCTTCCGCAAATCGTGGAAGTCGAATCCTCGCACCAGCAAATGGCGCTGGTGGCAGCGGGCCTTGGTTGGACGATCACGACACCGGTCTGCTTCGCATCGGTGCAGGAACTATTTCCGCAATTGCGCGCCGAGCCCATGCGGCGAGGGCGTTTTTCCCGTTCGGTGCAGGTCGTCGCACGGACGAACGAGCTCGGCGATATCCCGCGTCTGACCGCCAGCTTATGCCAGCAGGTCTTACAGGAAAAGACATTCCCTCCGGTATTTGAGCAATATCCATGGATGGCGCAGCAGTTAAGCTGGCCCAATATGAATGTCGAAGATCATGAGTTGATCGCATGATGCGATCCCTTTTGTGGTCGGCATTGCTGCTATGCGCAATACCGGCTCAAGCTGACGTCCCCAGTAATCCTGGTGTGGATGCACCCGAACTGGCTTTTATCGGGCCGTCGCCTGTCGGCTATCGAATGCTGACATTCACCCATAAAAATCAACCCGATATCGAAAACGCTGCCGGTTTCGACGCACCCGTCGCTCTGCGGGATCGCCGGTTGCAGCTATCGATCTGGTATCCCGCCCAAGCGCCCAAAGCGGGTGCGACATCTATGGTGTACCGCGATACTTTATGGGGTGAACCGCCACGCCAGCCAGTAAGCTTTTCCCAAAAAGGAATAGCAATTGCCGATGCTGCGCCCGAAGGGCGTCGGCACCCCCTGATTGTTATTAGCCACGGCTATAGCAACAACCCGGCAGTAATGACTTGGCTGTCCGAAAATCTGGCCTCGAAAGGCTATGTGGTGGCGGCGATCCATCATCAGGATCCCAATCCCTATGTGTCATCCGCCACCACGCGGGCGGCACCCAATTTCAACCGGCCGCGCGACATCGTGTTCGTGACCGAGAGGCTTCGCACCGAGTTGGGTAATCAGATTGATCCCGACAAAGTGGCTCTGATCGGCTATTCGCAGGGCGGCTATGGCGTCCTGACGGCAGGCGGCGCCAGTCTGGATCCAGACGGTCCGAATATGTCGCTGGTGGCGGGCGGATGGCTCACGAAATTTGCGCGGGGGACCAAAGAAGCGGGAAGCCTGAAAGTAGCGGGCGTCAAAGCGGTCGTTGCGCTCGCACCGGGCGGCGGCTTTCCCAAAAGCGCATGGGGACCCGAAGGGCTCAAGGAAATCACCGCCCCGCTCTTGCTGATCCAAGGTGATCAGGATCCGGTTGTGGATTATAAAAGCGGTGCGCTCGCGGTGTTTGGCGCGACGGTAAATGCGGAACGCTATCTTCTCACCTATAAGCAGGCCGGGCACTCCATTGCGCTCAATCCCGTGCCCGATGAAATGCGCGGTTCGCTGTGGGATATGGATTGGTTCGAAGATCCCATCTGGCGGCAGGATCGCATCAACGCCATCAACCTGCATTTCATCACCGCATTTTTGGCCGTTCATCTGCGCGGGGATACAGCGAAGAAAAGCTATCTGGATGTTTCCGATCCCGATTCCGATAAGGGCGAATGGAATGCGCCGGCGGGAACCCCTTGGGGGTCATATAGTCCCGGCGCACCAGAGGCCAGCTTGTGGAAAGGTTTCCAGCGACGCCATGCCCGGGGCATGGAGTTGCGCCATGCCCAGCCTGCTAAATAGCCGCCTAATCTAAAGCTTTCGCCGCCTCTTTCCAGAAATGGATGATGCCTTGGGTATAGCTGAGCGGGACATAAGCAAGGCAAGTGTTTTCGCTGAGCACATGCAGCCGGATGTTGACATGGTCGATGATGGTTGTGGCGCTAGAACCGACCGCAAAGGCCGGGTTTTCTGCATCGAACACGCCGCCTTCCATCAACAAACGACGCCAGCCTTCGCCCGACAGCAACACCCGCGTCACACCGCCACCAATCGCTGTCAAAGCACCATCATTTTCGAGAATGGACGGCAATGCGGTAGTATCGCCTTCGACTAGCCAAACCGTTGGTTCATATCGTATCAGGCGCAGCGCATCGCCACCGCTGGAGGCCCCCATTTTTGGCAAAGCAAAACCAGCCGCCGCCGCGAAACGTGTCGCCACAGCGTCCGGATTGCTCCAAATCTCTAATGCCCAAAGGGGCGCATGGGGTAGGGTGGAAACGGATACATCAGTCACGATAGCGTTCCCCCGCGACGTCATAGAAATGGGGCGCAACAACGCGCACGCGCGCCCGTTGTCCTCGGGTTGGCGATGTGGCGATCAGTTCCTCCCCATGACGCAGAAAGCCGTCTGTCAATTGCCCCAAAGCGAGTGACCCGCCATCCATGATGCGGAAGGCCGATGCGCTGACATGACCTTCGGGCGATTTGCCGTCAGGGGTGACGAGCATGGCCCCCTCGGGAATAGAACCCTCAACCGCTTCGAGTCCCACAAGCTGCCGGCGACCCGCTTCGGACAGTGCCGGACGGGTCAGGCCTGCTGCGCCTATGAAGCCACCCGCTTTGTTGAGCATTTTGTCGAGCGCAAGATCGTGCGGCGTCATGCGGCCGTCAATTTCGCCGCCCACCACCAGATGGCCCTTTTCGATGCGCAAAAACTCCATGGCTTCAAGGCCGTAAAGGCATCCGCCTGTTCCGACGACAGCGGTTTCGCAGGCCGCCCAAACCGGTTCTGCGTTGCGCGCATCGACATAGATTTCGAATGCACGTTCTCCGCTATAGCTCGCCGCGAGCACGAGGACTGCAACGCCCGCAATTCTGGCTGCGATCGTCGACATATGGCGGGGTGGTTCTTCGCCAATGAGTGTTGCAAGGACCGACTGGGCCTTCGGACCCGCTATAGCGATCCCCGCATAATGTTCCTGCACATTCACGACAGAAACGCGCAATTCCGGATGAAGATAATTGCGTACATAAGATAGATGCGTCGCCATTCGGTCCGCTCCGCCGGTGGAGCTGGTCAGCAGATAGCGATTTTCATCAATCCGCCAGATGGTGCCGTCGTCGAAGACGAAGCCATCTTCGCGCAACATGAAGGTGTAGCGCCCACGCCCGATCGCCAGTTTGCCAACGGTGGTGGCACAGACGGTTTCGAGCAGTTTCACCGCGTCGGGTCCGCTGACCTCAAATTTTGCCAATGTGGACACATCAGTCATGCCCACCGCGGTCCGCACCGACCGTGCCTCCCGCATGGCTGCCTCGGCAAGGCTTTCGCCGGTCATTGGATAGGCCCGCGGCCGGAACCAATAGCCAAGCGGCTGCCAGATCGGGTTCTTGGCCGCATGCACATCATAAAGGGCCAACCGGCGCTTATGTGCCCCCGCATCCTTCGCCGCCGCGCCTGCGAACAGGCCCATGGTCACGGGCGTATATGGCGGACGGAAGGTGGTCAGCCCCGCCTCGGGAATGGCAACGCCCTGCTTTTCGGCGAGCCTAGCCAGCGCACCCATATTGCTGGTTTTACCCTGATCGGTTGCCATGCCCAGCGTCGTATAGCGCTTGAGATGCTCGACCGACCGGTAACCTTCGGCCCAGGCCAGATCGACATCGGCCAAAGTCACGTCGTTCTGGAAATCGACAAAACTCTTTTTCGCCGGGACGACAGGCGCAGAGGAAAAGACCGGGGCGGGGGCCGCCGCACCGCCGATGGTTTTCACATTCTGTCGTGATTGCGCAGGGACAAAGGCTTGCGCTGCATCGTGCCATTCCAGTGTTCCACCGGCCTGGCAATGCAAATGGACAACAGGCGTAAATCCGCCGGAAACAGCCAGCAGATCGGTATCCCAGCTTTTGGTTATGCCATCCACGATTCCCGACACACTTTTAAGGCAGTGGCGCGAACCTTTTGTTGCCAAGGGATGGGCGTTGTTAAAGGTCGTAAAGCCATGCGCCTGACCGGCCGGAGCAGGACGTGCGTCGAGAATGGCGACAATCTGCGCGCCTGCTTCCTTCAGGGCATGCGCGGTCAGATAGGCGTCGTCATTATTCGTGGCAATCACAACACGCTGGCCGGGGCATACACCAAAGCGCCGAACATAAGTCCGCACGGCTTGTGACAGCATGACGCCGGGACGGTCATTATGGGGAAAGGCCATGGGGCGTTCGATGAACCCCGTCGCCAAGATTACTTGGCCTGCACGGACATGCCACAACCGCTGTGCAACGCCATTGGCGGGCACTTGTCCGGGCTCGGCAAGCCTTTGGGTAAGCGTGACCAGATCATGTTCCCAATAACCGGACGCCGTTGTGCGCGTAAGAATATGGCCGCCTGCAGCACGAATGCTGTCCGCACTTTCTTTGGCCCATGCACTATCCAACTCTTGCGGATCGCGGATGAGCGAGGCGCCGAGGATATCATCCTGCTCGACCAAGATGACGCGCTTTCCGGCTTCTGCAGCTTCCAGTGCGGCGGCGATTCCGGCAGGGCCGGCGCCCACGACCAAGACATCGCAAAAGGCCGCGCGCTGGCTAAAATGGTCCGGGTCTGCTTCGCGTGGTGCATTGCCCAGACCAGCAGCTTTGCGGATGAAATGTTCATAGAACATCCAGCGTTTCGCCGAGCCGAAGAAGGTCTTATAATAGAATCCTGCCGAGAAAACCGGCCCGGCAAGCCCGAAGATCGCGCCGAAGTCGAGCGACAGATTGGGCCAGCGGTTTTGGCTATGGGCGACCAAACCGTCATAGACAAAGACGTCAGTGGCGCGTGTGTTCGGCTCGGCCCTCCCGCCTTCGCCCACTGTCACTAGGGCGTTGGGTTCTTCGACACCGGCGGTCATGATCCCGCGGGGGCGGTGATATTTGAAACTGCGTCCGACAAGGCCGATGCCATTGGCCAGCAACGCCGCCGCAAGTGTATCGCCGGTGCGCGCGGTATAGCGCGTTCCATCGAAGGTGAAGCTGATGTCCTGCCCGGAATTTGGGCGCGAAGGGCCGTTCATGGCAAAGCCTCCGGTCCGACTGCGCGTATGTTTGAAATCTCGTTTGTGACGCGGTGGCGGGTCACCACCATCCACGCACGACAGCCGAAGGTATGACGCCAAATCTCGTCGTCAACACCGCGCGGATTGCCTCGGGTGAAGAGCGTCTGCATGGCCTCCTCATTGCAGGCACTTACCGGTGCAACGGAATCGACTGTGCGCTCATAGACAAATTCGGTCTGCGCGCGCGGGCCGCAATGGGGGCAAATAATCTGCATCATTAGCGGCTGTTCGGCATCGGGCCGGTCCCTGTTTCATCAATGGTCGCGCCGGTCATAAATCGCTCTAGCGAGAAGGGTGCATTTAGGGGATGGGCCGATCCCGTGGCGAGCGTGTGCGCATAGGTCCATCCGGACGCCGGTGTCGCCTTGAAACCGCCATAGCACCATCCGCCGTTGAGGTAGAGGTTGCGCACCGGTGTTTCGCCGATGATGGGCGATCCGTCGAAGCTCATATCGGTAACCCCCGACCATGTGCGCACCATCCGCAACCGCGACAGGGCAGGGACGAGGGCTAGTCCTTGCGCAATGGCGCCTTCCATGACCATCGGGTGGCCACGTTGTGCGTAACTTGGCCAATTGTCGGGATCGCCGCCAAAGACAATGCCGCCCTTGTCTGACTGGCTGATATAGCAATGCAGCGATTGCGACATGATGACGCTGTTGATCATAGGCTTGACGCCCTCGGTCACCATGGCCTGTAAGGTTTGCGATTCCACCGGCAGTTTCAGGCCTGCGAGACCTGCAACATGGCCGCTATGTCCTGCCACACAGATACCAACCCGGCCCGCACCGATCCGGCCCCGCGTGGTTTCAACGCCAACGACCGCATCGCCTTCGCGGACAAATCCGGTAACCTCGCACTTCTGGATGATGTCTACACCGAAGGAATCCGCGCCCCTAGCATAGCCCCATGCGACGGCATCATGCCGCGCAGTTCCACCGCGCCGCTGGATCAAGCCGCCTTCGATGGGAAAGCGGGCACTGCGCGACATGTCGAGTAAGGGCTCGAGCTTTGCGACCTCGTCGCGGGTCATCAGGTCGGCATCAATTCCATCACAACGCATGGCATCACCACGCTCGGCAAGCTTGACCATATCGGCATCGCTATGCCCCAAAAACATCGCGCCGCGCGGACTGAACATCACGTTATAATTCAGCTCATCGCTCAGATTATGCCATAATTTAAGGCCGAACTCGAACAGGTCGTGCAAGGGTTTCAAACGGTAATTCGACCGCACTATGGTCGTGTTACGGCCCGTGTTGCCGCCCCCGATCCAGCCCTTTTCCAGCACGGCAATGTTGCGCAGGCCATGAACTTTGGCGAGATAATAGGCGGTCGCCAGACCATGCCCGCCACCGCCGATGATGATGATGTCATAATGCGACTTCGGTTCCGGATCGCGCCACGCAGGCTGCCAATGCTTCTGGCCGTTCAGGGCCCCCCATAGCAATCCAAAAGCCGAGTAGCGATTCATGAAATCGGCATCCACCCGCGCTTTTCACGCCAATCGGATTCCAGATTATCAAAGCGCGACAGCTTCAATATGTCGATATTCGCAAAGGAACAGGCACCATCAAGGACCAGATCGCGGATGGCGTGACCCGATGCGGGCGACAGGCCAAAGCCTACGCCCGACATGGATGCAACGACGACATTGTCGGGGCTCGTCAGGCGGTCGATAATTGGACGTCCATCGGGGGAGTTTTCGATAACCCCGGCCCAGCTACGAATGATGTTCAGATGGGCCGCCTTGGGCAAAAGCTCGGCCAAGCGGCTGGCGAGGTTGCGCATCAACGGAGTCGATGGCCGGTCTTTCGGACCCGTGGCATCAACATCGATCCACTCATGCGGCCCGCCACCATAAGCGAGATTGCCGCGCATGGTCTGGCGTCCATAGAGTTTATGTCCGTCAACGCCGCCAATGGGCATCATGGGCGCTGGCTCGGTTATTATCATTTCTGCGCGGGCAGGGGCGAGCGGAATATCTATGCCGAACTGCGCCATCAATTGTGGTATCTGCGGCCCGGCCGCAACCACGACAGCATCGCAGCCATAGGTCGCCGTCGCCGTTTTGACCGCAGTGACTTTCCCGCCTGCGGTTTCAAAGCCGGTAACGGGGCTATGCTGGACAATCTTTCCGCCCAGATCCTGCAAGGCCCATGCATAGGCTTGCACACTTCGTTGCGGGTTCGCATGGCCGCCGAATTTATAGTGCACACCGCCAAAGCAATTATCGCCGGCCAAAGGCACCGCCTCTTTCACTTGCTTGACATCCAGCACCTCGACCGGATGCCCCAAGCGGTGGTGGCGCTCAGCGACGAAACGATATTGCTCCCACTGCCGTTCGGTCATCGCGATGATGATGCGTTCTTTCTGATGCTCGGTCGGATAGCCGAGCAATTCATCCATTTGCGGCCACATGCGCTGTTCTTCATCAAACAAGGGGCTTTGGTAATGGGATGCCCCGCCACCATTGCGGCCCGACGCTTCCCAGCCGACGATGAACTTGTCGAGCACGGTTACCTTGACGCCTGACCGCGCCAGCCACCAGCCTGCGCTGAGTCCGGTGACGCCGCCACCGACGATGACTACTTCCGACCCGCTCATTCGTACATCCCCGTGTAGAGCATCTGGCGATGGTCCTCTTCATATTGCGTGCCGAGATCCTCGACCGGGACCCATTGGGTCGGGATACCGAACCAGACGTCCCAAGCCGCCGACATGGCCTCCGGCTCATTCCAGTCCGCCATGATTTTCATAGGTAGCGGACGGACCGGGGCGCGATGCGATGCCAAGGGAATGGAACCGAAAGGTTTTCCGGATTCGAGCGCGAGGAGCATCGCCACCTGATCACGGCACCGACGACCTTGGCACACACCCATGCCAGCACGGGTGAGGCGTTTGATCTGGTCGGGATTGGCAGGGCCATCTTGCAACAATGTGTCCAGCGACCGGGCGCACATTGGGTCGGGGCGCGACAGATAGTTAGGCGGTTGCACCCCAATCAGATCCGCGCGTGTCACTTCTTCGCACTGGCAAATGATGGTGTCGTCAGCACTGATGGTGGTCAGGGCCTGCATCCACTCCATACGGTACGCGACATGGTCGAACCCTGTGTCAGCCAAGCCCGCACAATCGCCCACGGCGGAAACTGTTGCTTCACCAAGCGGCACATAACCGCCACGTGTTGCGTTCAGCGAGCGTCCGCCGTGCATGGCGTCGACCAACTCAATCGATGGTATCAGACCAATTGCGACGCAAATGGTATCGCACGCAACTTCTTGGCCATTGGAAAGTGTTGCAGCTTCGACGCCATCCATGCCGCCTTTGGCTGATGTGATGGCGGTGTTGCAATGGATCGCGATGCCCGTCTCCGCGAGCTTTGCTTGCAACTCCGCCGAAGCTTGCGGCGCGTCGCGTACTTCCACAAGACCAGCGACTTCAACCCCTCGTGCGTGCGCCATAATCGCGGTTTCGATGGCGAGATCGTGCGATCCAAGAACCAAAATGCGGTGCCCGGCAAAGGCGTCATAGCGCGTCAGCAACATTTGCAACGCCGCGGCACCCATAACGCCGGGCTGGTTCCAGCCAGGAAAGGCCATGGCAAGGTCCCGTGCACCGGTGGCGAGCGTGATGTGATCAAAGCCGATCAGCCATGACCGTTCTGCATCCGCAAGGCCAACAACCTGCTCGGGCAGGCTGGCGACGCCGGGGCCATTCCGGTAAACACCCCAGGCGGTCGTCCCCAATAAAAGTTCAACCCCGGCTTCCATCGCTGTTTCCAGCTCGGGCATGCTCATGAAGATAGCTTCAAGCATCCGCTCGCTATTCTGTGTCGCCGCCGTCATCCGGCCGCCGAAGTAAAGCGGCACGTCGTTGCCCATCAGCGCGCCAGAGACGGGGTTTTCGTCAACGAGTAAAACCTTGGTGCCTGCCTTTGCCGCTTCAATGGCGGCGGCTACGCCACTGGGGCCAGCGCCAACCACGACGAGCCCATAATGCGCTTCAGGCGCGCTGCGCGTACCATTGACCGCGCAAATATCTGTTCCGGTAAAATTCAATTCCATCACACCGCCTCCAGTGCCTGCGCCAAATCGGCGATCAGATCATCTACATGTTCAAGGCCCACAGACAGACGCATCGTCCCATCGGTGATTCCGCCAGCCAGTCTTTGTTCGGGCGCAACAGCATAATGCGTCGTGCTCGCCGAATGGCAGATTAGCGTTTCTGAACCGCCCAGACTGACCGCCACTTTCAGGAGCTGCAGATTGTCCAGCATGCGAAATGCTTCCGCTTCGCCGCCATGAAGATGGAAAGAGAAAGTCGACCCGGCGGCCTTGCACTGGCGGTCATATACGGCGCGTGGCCGTGTGCCCTGTTCCAGAAAGCCAAGATAGGTGACGCCGGCGACCTTAGGGTGATCGCGCAAATATTCAGCGACCGATTGCGCGTTGGTCATGGCGCGTTCGGTGCGGACGGCGACGGACTCCAATGAGCGGAGAACGAGCCAGGATGTATAGGGATCCAGATGATTGCCCCATGTCGTGCGCTGCATCCGCAATTGTTCGATCAGATCTTTCCGCCCGCTGACACCACCGGCCAGCAAATCGCTATGCCCGCCGCAATATTTGGTGAGCGACGTCATGCACAAGTCGACGCCATGTTCGATCGGGCGTTGTGCAAAGGGACCAAGCAGGGTGTTGTCGACGACGACCAGCGGGCGGCGCCCCTGAAGCGCACCTACTTCGTCCGCCATCCGGACCATCAGATCCAGATCGACCATTGCTGCGGTAGGATTGGCGGGCGTTTCCGCAATGATCAGTTTCAATGTGCCTTTAGCCATTGCTGCCTGCGCCGCAGCGCGCACATCGGCTTGGTCTGTCCCGTCGAGATATGAGGCGGCGTGCGATCCGAATTGGGGCATGATGCTGTTGTACAGCATATCGACACCGCCATAGATGGGGCGACCATGCAACACGCTATCGCCGGCGCGCACATGGGCGAGCGCGATGCTGGAATGGGCGGCCATGCCGCTGCAATAGGCAACCGCTTCTTCAGCGCCGTCAATCGCGGCGAGGCGCTTTTCCAGAAAGTCCAGGCCGGGATGTCCGAGGCGCGAATAGATATGGTTGGTTTGCCCAACGAGTGGCCCTGTGCCATCGAAATAAGCTTCGTGCACATCCTTGGCATGCTGTGCCGAAGGATACACAAAAGTCGAGGTCATGAAGATCGGTGGCTTTACCGATCCCATGCCCATCTGGGCGTCATAACCATAAGCGACAGCAAGCGTTTCGGGGCGCATCCCCTTGGGTTTATCCATTGGCATGGGCCGCAATATAAGCGCGCCCCTTATCGCAATACCAGTCAGTAAAACGCTGCGCGAGCATTTCGGCTTCCTGCGAATAGGGGCCCGGGGTGTAGCCTGGACTCAAGACGCCAATCTGATTGTTTTCCGCCAGCTGTTTGTCTTCTGCATTGGTGACAGTCCAAAGCGCAGCCAGTTTTTCGACGTCATAATCGACACCTTCCACGGCGTCCTTGTGGACATACCATTTGCCGGTCACATGTGTTTCTTCAGGGCCGACGGGCATCGCGCTGAACATGAAAACATGATCTGCGGTGCAGTGAACAAAGCAATGGGGATCGACTGCCCAACGCATAGAACCGATGTCCCCACCATTGGCTTCGCACATCAGCTTTTTGGACAGATGTTGGCCATCGCTTGAAATCGATACGCAACCTTCGTTCAGCGCGAAGCGTGCCACTTGCCACCAATGTCCCTCAACCGGCGTTTGGGGTAGTCCATGGGCATCCATTGCTTTTTCGAAAGCGATCACACGTTCATCATGGCCGCTGTCGAAATGCTTCGACATGCCGACCGGGAAGGTCTTGGAAAGTTCGGGGTGCCCGGTGCTGCAATGATAGCATTCGCGGCCATTTTCCATCACGAGCTTCCAGTTGGCGTTTTCGACCAATACACTCTGGAAAGCGAGCTTGGCATCCTTTAGATGATGTGGAGCGGCATATAGCTCCAGCTTTTCACGGAAATCGTCAATCGGCGGCGGAGTGTCGGCCAAACAAATGAATATTGTGCCGGAAATGCACTCGATCGCCACAGGCTTCAGGCCATGTTCGGTCTTGTCAAAATCGTCCGGCATGCGTCCCGCTGCGAAAAGCGAACCGTCGAGATCATAGGTCCAGCGATGGTAGGGGCAAACCAGCTTGGGTGCAGTGCCACTGCCCGGCGCGCAAATCATCGATCCGCGATGGCGGCAACTGTTGTGGAATGCACGGATTTCACCTTGCCGGTCACGCGTAATCAGCACCGGCCACCGCCCGACCATCATCGAAACATAGCTACCCGCTTTCGGTAGCTCGCATTCCAGACCGGCCATCAACCAGCTCTGGCCATAGATCGCCGTCATGTCGAAATCGAAACTATTCTGTTCCGTATATAAACCCTGCGGCAAAGTATGCCCTTCGCGACGCTGCCCGAACAGCGACTCTATCCGCTTCAAATCCATGATTTGACCCTTGCTCAATTCTCTCCAATGCTGGAATGGTCCAGTTGAGCGGTGTAATAAAATCGCATTTTCGCATAGCCCTATGTCAAAATGTCGGGCACCACTCACGCTGTTCTGTCGCGTTACGTTGAAAGGTCGAGATCATTTCCAACCGTAGCACTATCAACCGCCGTTGGTTGCCGCTCAATGCCCTTCGTGCGTTTGAGGCTGTAGGACAAAATTTGAGTTTTACCGGCGGCGCTTCCGCCTTGTCCGTGTCCCAGAGCGCCATGAGCCGACATGTCGGCGGCCTCGAAGAATTGCTGGGAAAACAGCTATTTGTCCGCGATGCGTCACGGCTCACACTGACGGCGGCGGGCGAAGAGCTTTTGCCGGTCGTCAGCAAATGTCTGGATCGGCTTGAGCAGACAATGAATTCGATCCGCGATGACGAAATGACGGGACGTTCCCTTCGTTTACATGTTCCCCCATCGCTCTTGCAGCAATTGTTTTTGCCAATGCTCCGCGACTTTCGGGCCGAACATCCGGATATTCGCCTCGATGTTTCAAGCGCCCATGTCACGGGACTGCCGCCTACGGATTTTGATATGGCCATCGCCTATGACCGGCCTAATGTTGATGACCGCGTTACAGACTTGTTGTGGATGGTGCGCGTGGCCCCGCTTTGCTCTGCCGAAACCGCCAAATCCAGTGTGGGTCAAACTCTGGAGCAGTTTCTCAGCAGCGAAGAATTATTGCATCTGAAACTGGATGGCGAACCACGCGACCTGCTTTGGCTGGCCTATCTGCGGCAATGTGGTCTTGCTGTTCCCACGCAAGGTGGCCTCGCGTTCGATACCACGATTGCGGCAGCCCAGTATGCGATGACCGCCAATGGCGTGTTCCTCGGCGACGTGGATATGTTCGCGCAGGAAATAGGCGACGGTAGGTTGGTGATGCCCTATGATGCCATTATCGAAGACGGCTATGGCTATTATCTGAAGCTGCATGCGGATGATTTGGCCGATCCGGCCATCTCGATGATCCGGAGCTGGCTGATCAGCCGGTTCGGGGCATTGCGACCAGAGCCGCGTCTGGACGCGCAAGGCTGACAAGCCGCAATCCGCTCTTTTCTGCCGTTCGGGTCGCAAGATCAGTCGCCGCCGAAATTGTCACGAGCATCGGGCATTGGGCGAGTATTGTTTTTTGCACCAATTCCAAACTGCAGCGCGCTGTCAGTAGGATGAATCCCTCCGAGGGCGCAATCTGGGCCGCGGCGAGCGCGCCAATCAGCTTGTCGAGCGCATTGTGCCTTCCGACATCTTCCCGGGTCATTTGTATAGACCCGTCGGGCGCGCAAAAAGCCGCCGCGTGTGCGGACCCCGTCGCTGCGTTCAATCGTTGATGCTCGCGCAACGAAGTCAGGGCTGTGAATATGGCGCTGTCGGGCACATCAAGAGAATTTTTTATATAGGGCAGGGCGCGCATAACTTCTTGCAGATTATCCATGCCGCACAGCCCGCAACTGCTCTCCGAAACACGTTGCCTTGCGCGCTCAATTACTTTCTCGGCGTTCGCATTGGGTAGCTGTATCCGGACAATCCAGCCCAACTCACTCTGGTGTATATCAATCGCCAGAATCTGGCCGGGGCTTTCGATCAGCCCTTCGGAAAGACTAAATCCTATTGCATAATCATGAAGGTCGATAGGCGTTGCCATCATGACGGCATAGCCGATGCCATTATACTCGATCGCGATTGCCGCTTCGACTATGGTGTGCCGAATGATTTGCGCATTTTCGCTGCCATCCGATTTGATGACGGCAAAATCGAGCTGTGTTGCGCCATTTTCAGGCTGAGGCATGTGCTTGTGCTAAACGCTGCACCGCAGACGCCGCTACAGGAGAAAGACCTTCGCGGTTACTTTCGACTATCATCTGCTTCATTCGCGGATCCCAGAACAAGTGGATGTGCTCAGCCGTCGCGGTCACGGGATCCGGGTCTGTCGCCAGATTTGTGGCGATCTGGTTGAGCATATACACAAGGCGTTCAAGGCTTGTCACTCGGCTGGCACCTCGGTCGCTATCCGCCGTGCGCGTTCGGAAAGTGCCTCATATTCCTCCTGCCAATCGGTGGGACCGTTGGACGGGCTGATCTGGACTGCAGTCACCTTATATTCCGGACAATTGGTTGCCCAGTCGCTAAAGTCGGTTGTGACCACATTCACCTGTGTAACGGCGTGGTGGAAGGTAGTGTAAACGACCCCCGGCGCGACACGGTCCGTGACTGTCGCGCGCAACGTCGTTTCTCCTGCGCGGCTGGCCAGTTTGACCCAATCCCCCGACTTTATGCCACGATCTTCGGCATCCACCGGATGTATTTCGAGCAAATCTTCCGGGTGCCATGCGACATTTTCGGTCCGCCGCGTCTGGGCACCCACATTATAATGCGACAAGATACGGCCGGTCGTCAGCAATAGCGGGAAACGCGGACCGGTTTTTTCATCGGTCGGGACATAATCCGTCACAACAAACTTGCCCTTGCCACGCACAAAACCATCGACGTGCATGATCGGCGATCCGTCCGGCGCGGCATCGGTTACCGGCCATTGCAGCGATCCTTCTTCGTCCAGCCGGGCAAAGGAAACCCCCGCAAATGTTGGGGTCAACCGTGCAATCTCGTCCATGATTTCGGACGGATGGGCATAATTCCAGTCGAGCCCCATAGCTTGGGCGAGGCGCTGTGTGACCTCCCAATCTTCCAGGCCATTAAGAGGTGTCATCACCTTGCGAACGGGTTGGATCCGACGTTCGGCATTTGTGAACGTGCCGTTCTTTTCCAGGAAGGTCGATCCGGGCAGGAATATATGTGCGTAATTTGCAGTCTCATTCAGGAAAAGATCGTGCACGATGACGCATTCCATGGCCGCAAGTCCTGCCGACACATGTTTTGTATTCGGGTCTGACTGCAAAATATCTTCGCCCTGCACATATAGCGCCTTGAACACGCCATCGACGGCGGCGTCGAGCATATTGGGGATGCGCAGTCCTGGTTCGGGGTCAAGCGCTACGCCCCAATCATTTTCGAACAGCTTTCGCGCATCACCATCACTGACATGGCGATATCCCGACAGTTCATGCGGGAAGCTGCCCATGTCACACGCGCCTTGGACGTTATTCTGACCGCGCAACGGGTTCACGCCAACGCCGCGCCGTCCGATATTGCCGGTTGCCATGGCAAGATTGGCAATGGCCATGACGGTCGAACTGCCTTGCGAATGTTCGGTGACGCCCAAGCCATAATAGATCGCACCATTGCCGCCGGTTGCATAAAGCCGCGCTGCGGCGCGCAATTCTTCGGCATCGACTAAAGTTACCGGTTGCAGGCTTTCTGGGCTGTTGCGGGGCTGCGCCACAAATTCGGCCCAGTGGCGATATTCATCCCAATCGCAACGTTCTTTAATAAAGGCCTCATTGGCGAGCCCCTCGCTGACGATGACATGCGCCATGGCCGTCAGCACAGCGACGTTTGTCCCCGGGCGAAGGGGCAAGTGATGCTCTGCCTCAATATGCGGTGATCTTACAATATCGGTGCGGCGCGGGTCGATTACGATCAGCTTTGCAGGCGGACGTCCATCCTGTCCCCGCAGCCGCCTTTTCATGCGGCTGGCAAACACCGGATGTCCGTCTGTCGGGTTTGCCCCGATGATGAGCATGACGTCGCATTCCTCAACACTGTCGAAATCTTGTGTGCCTGCACTGGTGCCAAAGGTTGTTTTTAATCCATAGCCGGTAGGCGAATGGCAGACGCGGGCGCAGGTATCGACATTGTTGTTTCCGAACCCGGCGCGGACGAGTTTCTGGACCAAGAAGGTTTCTTCATTGGTGCAGCGGCTGGAGGTAATTCCGCCCAAGGCATGGCGGCCATAGGTGTCCGAAATGCGCTTAAGTTCGGAAGCTGTATAGGTGAATGCCTCATCCCACTCGACCTCACGCCATGCGTCGTTGATCGATTTGCGGATCATCGGCTTCAGGATGCGGTCCTGATGCTGGGCGTAACCCCACGCAAAACGCCCTTTGACGCAGCTATGTCCGCGGTTGGCCTTGCCATCCTTGTAGGGCACCATGCGCACCAATTGTTCGCCGCGCATCTCCGCACGGAAGGTGCAGCCGACGCCGCAATAGGCGCATGTGGTGACCACACTGTGTTCGGGCGTGCCAATCTCGACGACTTTTTTCTCGACAAGCGTGGCGGTCGGGCAAGCTTGCACACAGGCGCCGCAGGAAACGCATTCGGATCCCAGAAAATTGTCGCTCGCCAAACCGGCAGAAATTTTGGAATCCCACCCACGGCCTTCCATGGTGAGCGCCAGTGTTCCCTGAACCTCGTCGCATGCGCGTATGCAGCGCGAACAGGCAATACATTTGCTGGGATCGAAATCGAAATAGGGGTTCGAATGGTCCTTTTCCTGACCCAAATGGGTGCTTTGCACCTCATAACGCACATCGCGCAGGCCGACCGCGCCTGCTTGGTCCTGCAACTCGCAATCGCCGTTGGCGGCGCAGGTCAGACAATCAAGCGGGTGGTCGGAAATATAGAGTTCCATCACGCCTTTGCGCAGCTTTTGCAGATGCGGCGTTTGGGTGTGGACGACCATGTCCTGTTCGACGGGTGTCGTGCAACTGGCTGGCGTTCCCCTGCGGCCATCGATTTCGACGAGGCACAGGCGGCACGAGCCAAAGCTCTTCATATTGTCGGTGGCGCACAGCTTGGGGATCGACGTCCCTTGTTCGGCCGCTGCACGCATCACGCTTGTTCCTGCCGGAACGGTGACTTGCCGCCCATCAATGGTGCACGTCACAAGATCGCTCGATCCGCTGGCTGGCGTACCGAAATCTTTCTGCGGCTGATACGTCATAGGTTCACCTTACACGAAATCGGGAAAGCTATCATCCTTGTCCCGCAAATTTGCACGAAAATTCTTCCAAATCGGCCGGCGTATTGAAATTTGCATGGGCAACGGTCGCGGGCAAAGCTTGCGCACCGATTGTTTCAATCCAGTGCCGCATTGAGTGGTTAAACTGCTGTTCCAGATGCCGTTCCAGAACGGGAGCGAGCGAAGCAGGCCAAAGGCCAAAAAGATAATGCCCCTCGACAAAATAGGCCGATTGCGTGTCCGCCGGATCCGGAATTAGTGGAAGTGGCAAGACGTCGCACCCAGCCGTCAGGACGTAGTCAAAACCGTTGTCCCGTGCAAAATGGAGCGCGGCATTCAATCCGCCCAATGGGCCCATATCGGTAGCCGGGCGGTCGGCAACGCACCGGATACCGGGCCATTCCCGGCCACAGATGATCATTGCTTCAACCCGAGTGCCCAAGCTTTCCGCGACATGCTCGATCAAGGGGCGGCCATTGAGCAATGCGGCTGCCTTATCGCTTCCAAAGCGTGTGGATTTCCCCCCAGCAAGGATAGCGCCCAACCGCTTCACCGAAAGTCTTCCGGAAAATGGGTGATGGCCGACATAACAGGGTAAGGCGTAAATCCGCCAAGCGCGCACAGCGAACCAAATTTCATCGTTTCGGAAAGGTCGGCCAGAAGCGCCAAATTCGCTTCGACATTTTTGCCTGCGATAATTTGGTCCAGAGTTTCAACGCCGCGCGTGCTGCCCAAACGGCAGGGAGTGCATTTGCCGCAGCTTTCTACTGCGCAGAATTCCATGGCAAACCGTGCCATCTGCGCCATGTCCACGGTATCGTCAAAAACCGTAATTCCGGCATGACCGATCAAGGCGTCGGCGGCGGCAAAGGCTTCATAGTCGAAAGGCAGGTCGAAACGGGAAGGGGGAATATAGGCCCCCAAAGGCCCGCCGACCTGAACGCAACGCACCGGCCGTCCGCTTTCGGTGCCGCCGCCAATATCGTTGACCAGCTCGCCCAATGTGATGCCAAAGCCAACCTCGAACAATCCGCCATATTTGACATTACCTGCCAATTGGACAGGCATCGTCCCTTTGGAGCGTCCCATGCCATAGGACGCATAGGCTTCGCCGCCATGCGTCAAAATCCACGGAATGGCGGCAAGTGTCAGCACATTGTTGACAACGGTCGGCCTGCCGAAAAGCCCTTCCAGCGCGGGAAGGGGAGGTTTGGCGCGCACTTCGCCACGCTTTCCCTCCAGGCTGTTCAGCAAGGAGGTCTCTTCGCCGCACACATAGGCGCCGGCCCCGACGCGGACCTCGACTACAAAAGGTGCCACCAGATGTGCCGATGCAGCGATGGCGGCTTCCATTTTTGCGATGGCGTGCGGATATTCGGACCGGATATACACATATCCTTTGCGTGCGCCCACCGCCAACGCAGCAATAGCCATGCCCTCGATCAGCATGAAGGGATCGCCCTCCATCACCATGCGGTCTGCAAATGTCGCGCTGTCGCCTTCGTCGGCGTTGCAGACGATATACTTAGAATCCGCTTCAGCCGATGCGACGGTCTTCCATTTTATGCCCGCCGGAAAGCCCGCGCCTCCGCGCCCCCGTAGCCCGGATGAAAGCACCGTTTCAATCGTGGCGTCCGCGCCAATGGCCCGCGCTTTCGCAAGGCCGAGCCATCCCTCGCTAGCGTAATAATCGTCGAGCGAGGTCGGCCGGGTCTTGCCAGCCCGCGCGAAAGTCAGGCGCGATTGACCGGTGAGGAACGGATGTTCGGTAATCGCACCAATTGACTCGGCTTCGCCCGCCAAAATGGTACCAACCTGATCTGCTGTTACATTCGCGTAGCCGACGCCTTCGACATCGACCAGCGGTTCGAGCCAATGCATGCCCCAGCTTGACACGCGCTCAACTTCTGCACCGGCCTGCATGAACGCCTGTGCAACTGTGTCGGCACCGCAAGCTATCGCAAGAGCGTCATCGGAAATGCGGATTTTCACAAGCTAGCCAACAACGCGGTCAGCCGCGTGCTATCCAAACGGGCGTGTACGGTCTCACCGACCAGTGCGGCGGGACCCACCGAGCATAGCCCCAGACAATAGATGGGCTCCACCTTTACGCGGGTCTGGCCCTCGGCGACCGGAACCAGCGCTTCCACGCCTCGCGCCTTGCACGCTTCCGCGCGACAAAGTTTGAGGACCGGTCGCGTCTCGGCCTCTGTCCGGAAATCATGATAGAAACTGACTACGCCATAGACCTCTGCACGGGTCAAATTCAGGGCATGCGCAATTTCCCGCATCGCCTCTTCGCTGACATGGCCGAACACCTTCTGCACATCATGCAGGATGGGGAGCAAAGGGCCTTCGCGCTCTGCATGTTTGGCCAAAATGTCGGCAAGCGATATCATTCAATAAACTACGACGCTTCGGATGCTCTCGCCTGCATGCATAAGGTCGAAGCCTTTGTTGATTTCATCGAGCGTCAGAACATGGGTGATCATGGGGTCGATCTGGATCGTGCCGTCCATGTAGAGATCGACGATCTTCGGAACGTCGGTACGGCCTTTCGCCCCACCAAAGGCAGTCCCGCGCCAGTTGCGGCCGGTCACCAGCTGGAATGGACGCGTGCTGATTTCTTTGCCTGCCTCGGCGACGCCGATGATGATGCTGGTGCCCCAACCGCGATGGCATGCTTCGAGTGCTTGGCGCATTACGGTCGTGTTACCCGTGCAGTCGAACGTATATTCCGCCCCGCCGTCGGTCAGCGCCACCAGATGCTGGACAATATCGCCTTCGACATCCTTGGGGTTAACGAAGTGCGTCATGCCGAATTTCTTGCCCCATTCTTCGCGGTCGGGATTAATATCAACGCCGACAATCATGTTCGCGCCCGCCATCTTCGCGCCTTGCAGCACGTTCAGGCCGATGCCACCCAGACCAAAGACGATGACATTGTCGCCGGGTTGCACCTTTGCGGTGTTTGTGACAGCGCCGACGCCCGTCGTCACGCCGCAACCAATGTAGCAGCTGGTCTGGAACGGCGCGTCGTCACGGATTTTCGCGACGGCGATTTCCGGCAAAACCGTGAAGTTCGAAAAGGTCGAGCAGCCCATATAATGGAAGATTGGCTGACCTTTATAGCTGAACCTTGTTGTGCCATCTGGCATCAGGCCTTTACCTTGCGTTGCGCGGATCGCGGTGCACAGGTTCGATTTTCCGGACAGGCAGGTTTTGCACTTGCCGCATTCGGGGGTGTAGAGCGGAATAACGTGATCGCCGGGCTTCACACTGGTGACGCCCGCACCAACTTCGCGTACGATGCCTGCACCTTCATGGCCCAGAACGCTGGGAAAGAGGCCTTCACTGTCCAATCCGTCGAGCGTGTAAGCGTCGGTATGGCAAATGCCCGTCGCCATGATCTCGACCAGAACTTCACCCGCCTTCGGGCCTTCGAGATCAAGCTCGACAATCTCCAGTGGCTTCTTCGCTTCAAAAGCTACAGCGGCGCGGGTCTTCATTTCGGTCTTCTCCAATTCGAATAATGCGATTTCACATTTGCATAAACGTGATTCAACTATTTGAAAACAATTGTGCGGTTCCCGTTTAGCATAACGCGGTGTTCGAGGTGTAGCTTAACAGCGCGCGCCAACACCCGGCTTTCGGTATCCTGACCCTGGGCGATGAGGTCTTCGACCGTATCGGCATGATCGACGATCGAGACGTCTTGCGTAATGATCGGGCCTTCATCCAAATCGGGCGTTACATAATGGGCCGTTGCCCCAACCATTTTGACGCCGCGCTCATAGGCGCGATGATAGGGTTTTGCGCCCTTGAAGCCCGGCAAAAAGCTGTGGTGAATGTTGATGACGCGTCCATCCAGCTTGCGGCACAACTGGTCGGACAGCACCTGCATATAGCGCGCAAGTATAATGAGATCGACCTGCTGTTCCTCCACCATAGCGAGCAACTTGGCCTCTTGTTCCAACTTGTTTTCAGGTGTGATCGGCAAATGATGGAATTCAATGCCCTCATGGTCAGCCCTGCGTTTCCAGGTCATATGGTTGGAGACGATGCTGGTGACGTCCATCGGCAGTCTTTTAGTCGATGTCCGGTACAGCAGATCATTCAAGCAGTGCCCGCCTTGGCTAACCATGATCATCGCCCGCAATTTTTTGCGTAAATCATGGACCCGCCAGTCGAGGCGAAATGCGGTGGCCACGGGAAGGAATGCCGAGTTAAAGCGCTCAGATGTCATCTCTTCCGGGCAGGATATGGCGACCCGCATGAAAAAGCGGCCGGTGCTTGCATCGCCATATTGGGAGCTTTCAATGATATTGCAGTCCTGGCTCGCAATGGAATTTGCCACTGCGGCAACAATACCCTTGCGGTCTTCGCAAGCTATCAAAAGAACAAAGTCCGCCCCCGATTGCACCATTGTCTAAACCCTCTCAAATCCGGTGACCGCCTAGCGCCGCCTTTACGCGCTATCTATATCCCGCCGCATATATTAGCCCTTCTAATCGCAACATGTAGATGATGTGATTGATCAAGGAATTTATTTTACCAATCATGAAAATTTGGTCAGTTGCTTGAGGGGGACTCCAGTTTCAGTCTGCCTGCGGAGATTTGTAAACCCCGCATTGTCGGGGGATGGTTGAGGGGAAGAAAATTGAAAACCTATTTGAAGATATCGACCGCGGCGTTTGTGCTTGCGTCGCTTGGTGCCGGCGTAGGTGCCGCGCCTGCGTTTGCACAGGAAACGGCCGAAGAGAATGATCGTGGCATTCAAGACATTGTCGTTACCGCGACACGGCGCGAAGAGTCGGCTAATAAGGTGCCTCTGGCGATTACAGCTTTGGGCGGCGACACTTTGGGTGATCTTAACATCACCAAATTCGACAAGCTGATCGAATATCTGCCAAATGTGCGTTCAGCCTCGCGTGGCCCTGGTGCTTCTTCGATCTTCATTCGCGGCCTGTCGACGGACTCTCCGGGTCTTCAGATTGCCGGTACCGCAGGCGCGCAGCCGACCGTGGCTCTGTATGTGAACGATGCTCCCGCTTCGCTCGTTGGTCGTAACCTTGATCTTTATGCGGTCGATCTTCAGCGTGTCGAAGTTCTTGCGGGTCCACAGGGCACATTGTTCGGCGCCAGTGCTATGGGCGGCGCAGTCCGCTACATCACCAACAAGCCCGACACCAGCGAGTTCCACGCCGGTTTCAATGCCAGCTATGCATTCACGAAAAGCGGTGAAGAAAGCGTCGCTGGCGATGCGTTCATCAACATTCCGATCGTCAAGGATAAGTTGGCGCTTCGGGCGGTATTCTATACCGACCGTCAGGGCGGTTACATTGATAACGTACCCGGAACATTCCAGATGCCATTCAACGGTAATGTGGGCATCGCAGGCCGGCTGCCAACGGGTAACCCGCTCCTTGTAATGCGCGCTATCCAGTCATGTCAGGCGACGGCAACAACGGCGGTTCCGAATTGCACGGGCAGCCTTTACACGCCGCCTACGCGACAGGTCATCAACAACGACAATTTTGTTGAGAAAGACTATAATGACGCAACCTATCGTGGTGGCCGTCTCGCACTGACCTGGAAGTTGAGCGATGACTGGTCGCTCGACTTGATGCACGTTCGTCAGGAACTCGATACCGATGGTGTGTTCGATTTCGAGCCAGGCGTTGGCGATCTGCAGGTTACAAAGTTCAACGACAATTCGTTGCGCGACAAGGTCGATCTTTCGACCCTGACGATCAACGGTCGCTTGGGCGCTCTCGATCTGATTTACACCGGTTCGTACATGAAGCACCGTGCAACCCAGATTGCCGACTATGCCGGCTATTCAAATATCGGCCTTTTCCTGCCTTATTATGAATGCGATCGCGGCGTTTATTATACCGCGGCCTATAATGGCAACATCGGCAACACCTGCTATGCTCCGAACAAGAGCTATCAGGTGCGTAACCGTACGAAGCGCTTTACGCAGGAATTCCGGATCACCACCCCTGCCGACAAGCGCATCCGCGGTACCTTCGGTCTGTTCTACGATAACAACAAATTGTTCGACAACACCGACTGGTCCTATCTGCAAGAAGCCGCCGGTTTCATCTATCGCCGCGCACCTAACCCGTCAGTGAATGCAAATGATACCAGTATCCGTCCTGTAAAGGTTGGTTTCTTTAACGACGTTCAACGGAAGGATAAGCAGTTCGCTGCTTATGGTGAAGCATCGTTCGACATCATTCCGGAGAAGCTGATTATAACCGGTGGTTTGCGCTATTATAATGAAAAAGCGTCGATTAACGGTTCTTCGAATGGCAGTTTTGGTGGGTCTCGCGGCGTGTATAATCCTGCAACCGGAACATACTCACCATCAGCAACCCCGCCGACTTTCTATAATGTCAGCGCCAACCTGAACAATTTGTATGCCGACGCTTCGCCTGCAAAATACACAGGCGTGCTGTTCAAGGGTAACCTGACCTATCGTATCGGCGAAGGTTCGCTGGTCTATGCGACTTATTCGGATGGCTTCCGTCCGGGTGGTTTTAACCGTCGTCCATGCGCGGTTCCCAGCACGACTTGTCCCACCAATGCCGACTTCGTAAGGTTGGGTACCTATGTACCTGATAAGGTTCAAAACTATGAAATCGGGGGTAAATTCTCGCTTTTTGATAGGCAGGTACAGCTGAATCTGGCGGCATATCAGATCGACTGGAGCAATATCCAGATCACTGTATTCGACCAGAATATTTCCAACCAGACGTTCACCACCAATCTGGTTGACGCCCGGATCCGTGGCCTTGAGGGTGATTTGACCTGGCGTGCGACGCAAGAACTTACGCTTAACAGCGCATTTTCTTTCAACGACTCCGAATTGACCAAGTACCGGAAGAACACGACTGTGCTTCGTCCACTTGGCAGCCCGCTTGCGCTTAGCCCCAAGTTCCAATTCAATGCGCGTTTGCATTGGGAAAAGGAACTTTCATCGGGTCTTATTCCGTTTGCACAGGTTGGTTTCCATCACGTCGGAAAGAGCATTTCCGATATCATCGATAATGTTGATATCCGGTATCAGTCGTCCAACCCCACATTGGGTTACGCTGCCTCCATTCCAGTGACCTATAACGGCGTGTTGGTCAGCCCCGGTGATGTCATTTCACCGATACCAGCGGCGCAGCGTCTGGCATCTTACAGCACAGTCAGCGCCTCGTTCGGCGTATCCAAAGATGAATGGCGCATCGAATTGTTCGGTGACAATCTTACCGACGAGCGGCCCGAACTGTACAAGAGCGGAAATGATGGTGAGCTTCGGACCACCACATCGCGGCCACGTACCATTGGTCTTCGTTTCTCGTATAAGATCTAACGACAAAGACGGAGCACCTGCTATAAACGCAGGTGCTCCGCCGCAATCCCATTTCGGCATTGCGTCCGATGCACGAAGTGCGGCAGTAATCCCACCACTGTTCGTCACTACACAGGAGGTCGTGTGACAATATTGGCGGAGGCTTCGCCGGAAACAATCGACGCAACTTTGCGCGAAGCACGTACGCATTTGCAGAATGCCCGGATGGCAGAAGCAATGGTTGCGTGCCGTCAGGTTCTCGATTCCGCGCCTGAAAACATCGACGCGTTATATACTCTGGCAGTGACGCAGCGGATGACTCGGGATATTCCCGCGGCAATCGCGACGCTGGATCAGCTTATTGCCGTCGATCCCAGTTACGGCCGCGCATGGCAGGAACGCGGGCACTGCCTTCGTGACAGCGGACGACGTGAAGATGCGATCGCCGCCTATCAGCGTGCGGTGACGCACAATGGCGCTCTTGTGGCCAGTTGGCGCATGTTGAGCGAGATGCATGGTGCTGCAGGTAGGGATGGTCCAGCCGATTTTGCCCGCGCGCAATTTACCCATCTATCCCAATTGCCACCCGAATTGCTCAGTGTCGCGAGTTTTATTCAGGAAGGCCGCATTTTTAAAGCTGAGCAACTCTGCAGGGCATTCCTGCAAAGCAATGGCCATCATATCGAGGCGATGAGGTTGCTTGCCGAAATCGGTATGAAGTTCAACGCCTATGACGAGGCCGAATTTCTGCTGGAATCCTGCAAGGTTCTGGAGCCTGAAAATGTCAGCGCACATTTTGACTATGTCAAAGTCTTGCGCAAGCGGCAGAAGTTTGAACAGGCGCTCGCCGAAGCTTCCGAGCTGCGAGAGAAAGAGCCTGGAAATCCCGAATTTGAAATGCTTTTCGCCAACGAAAATCTGGCGGTAGGCAATTTTGATCAGGCGATGCTCGTATACGAAGCCTTGTTGGGATCAATGCCGAACAACCCCGGTATCAACCTGACCTATGGACATGCCCTCAAAACTGTTGGTCGTCAGGACGATGCTATCTCAGCCTATCGTCGTGCCTATGAAGCACGCCCCGATTGTGGAGATGCGTATTGGAGCCTTGCCAATCTGAAAACCTACCGGTTCACCGATGATGAAATTGCCCAGATGCAGGCGCGGGAATCTTCTCCTGTTACTGCATTGGATGACCGTTATCATCTCTGCTTTGCATTGGGAAAAGCGTTGGAGGACAGGGGCGATTATGATCGATCCTTTGAATATTATGAGCGGGGCAATCGCCTGAAGCGCGAAGAGTTGAAATATGATCCGGCGCGGTTGACCAAGGAAATGCGTTTGCAGCGCGAATTGGTGACCTCCGAACTGCTTGAGCGTTATGCTGGTGCGGGATGCCCGGCGCGCGACCCGATCTTTATCGTTGGTCTTCCTCGGGCGGGATCGACACTACTTGAACAGATTTTAGCATCGCACAGCCATGTCGAAGGTACGATGGAATTGCCGAATATTTTCGCGCTTGCCTATCGCCTGGATCGGCAGCGGCTTATGGGCGAAGAACCCGAATATCCGGGCAATCTGGGCACCCTGACGCCTGAAAATCTGTTGCAGTTCGGTGAAGAATTTATCCGTGATACCCGCGTATATCGCAAAGAAGGTACGCCCTTTTTCATCGATAAAATGCCGAACAATTTTCGCCATATCGGATTGATCCACATGATCCTGCCGAACGCGAAAATTATCGATGCGCGGCGCGGTGCGATGGGGTGTTGTTTTTCAGGTTTCAAACAGCTTTTTGCCGAAGGGCAGGAATTCACCTACGGCCTGAACGAAGTTGGCCAATATTATAAAGATTACGTCGACTTGATGGATCATTGGGATCGTGTGCTGCCCGGCAAAATCTTGCGGGTACGCTATGAAGATGTGGTCGTGGATCTGGAAACGCAGGTGCGCCGTTTGCTCGATTATTGCGAGCTTCCCTTCGAAGACGCATGCATCAATTTCCACCAGACAGAACGCGCCGTCCGCACGGCAAGTTCGGAACAGGTGCGCCAACCGATTTTTAAAAGTGGAGTGGACCAATGGGAGAATTTCAGCGACCATTTGGATCCATTACGCACAATATTAGGGCCGCAATTGGCATCAACTTGAGGGGAGTTTAGATGGCGAGTAATGCACCGACCACACCGGTCAATGCCGACGAAGTCTCTACAATAGGGCAACGTTGGTACGTTCTCATCATCATGATGCTTGCATACACAATCAACATTGCGGACCGTTATGTCATGTCGACAGTTCTTGAGCCTATTCGGCTTGAACTCAAGCTGACTGATAGCGGTGTCGCCTTTTTGACCGGTGTTTCGCTTGCCCTTTTTTACGTTACGATGGGAATTCCTTTATCATGGATTGCCGACCGTTATAATCGCAAAAACTTGCTCGCTATTTCGATGGCTGTGTGGTCTGCGATGACTGCCTTTTGTGGCTTGTCGCAGGGCTATATGCAGCTCTTGCTTGCGCGTATTGGCGTAGGCATAGGAGAAGCGGGCGGCACACCTTCCTGCAATTCGATCGTTGCCGACTATTTCCCTGCGAGCCGCCGTGCGATGGCAATGACGGTGTTTGCGCTTGGCGCTCCCATAGGTGCGTGGTTGGGTGCCGATATGGCAGGGGCGGTGGCCGCCACATATGGCTGGCGCTACGCCTTTTTCGTTTTAGGCGTGCCCGGCGTTGTTCTAGCCTTGGTTGTGTATCTGACGATCAAGGAACCGGCACGGGGACGGCTGGATGCAGTCTCTGACCAACCCGCGCCACCGATACTCGAGACGCTCAAATTCCTCTGGTCGCAAAAAGCCGCCGTTCACGCAATGATGGGCAGCGGTCTATCTGCCCTTTGGGGTTGGGGGCTGATGTGGTTCACGCCGACCTTTATCCAGCGCACCTACGGACTGGATGTGGGCGAAGCAGGCGCGGTGGTCGGGCCAATCCATCTCGTCATGGGCATTGCGGCCTCGCTGTTTACTGCTTGGCTTGTGGCACGTCCCGCCTACACAGACCCACGGAAAATATTGCGTTTGCTTGGCGTAGTTACGGGTCTGGCGACTATCCCATCAATCATCGCCTATTACACCCAGTCGTTGGGTGTCGCGACCGTAATGTGGTGGATATTCATTCCGGCCATTTATTTCTACATTGGCCCAGCCTTTTCCTTGGCTCAAAATCTGGCACCACCCAAAATGCGAGCGATGTTTATCGCGATTTCCTTGTTAATCGCGAATGTGTTTAACCTCATCGTTGCACCACAAGGCGTTGGATTGCTCAGCGACTATTTTGCCGGGCCTGCAGGGGCTGACGCGGCTTCGTTACGACTTGCGCTGCTCGTTCTGGCTCCGACTGGGTTCTGGGCCGCCTGGCATTATTGGCGCGCTGAAAAATACATTATTGAAGATCAAAAAAGGGCTGTTGGTTATGTCTGAAGGCACACTCAAATCTTATATCAACGGCGAATGGGTTCTTCCCGCGACGTCGACGGACATCGTAACGGCTACCAATCCCGCGACTGAGGAAATCTGCGCTACGGTAGCCGTGTGCGGCCATGATGATGTAGATCGCGCAGCGCGGGCAGCGCGGGCGGCCTTTGATGGCTATGCCGCCATGTCTCTCGATGACCGCATCGCACTTGTTGAAAATCTGATCGCAATATTCGAGCGGCGCTATGATGAAATGGTCACTGCCATTTCGACCGAGATGGGTGCGCCTTACGACTTGTCCTATAATGCGCAGGCGGAATGCGGTCCTGGTCACCTAAAGGAAACAATTACAGCCGCCCGCGACATGGAATGGGAACGCAAGATCGGCAGTAATGCACGACTTGTCCGCGAACCCATCGGCGTTTGCGTTCTTATCACGCCGTGGAACTGGCCGGTAAATCAACTCGCCGCAAAAATCGGACCGTCCTTAGTTGCTGGATGCACGATGATTTTGAAGCCAAGCGAAGTTGCGCCACTGTCTGCTCAATTGTTTGCTGAGTTTATCGACGAAGCTGGATTCCCGGCGGGCGTATTCAATATGGTGCACGGCACGGGCCCGGCGATAGGGGATGCCCTTACCAGCCATCCGGAAGTGGACATGATTTCCTTCACCGGGTCGACGCGGGCAGGTATCCAAGTCGCCAAATCGGCTGCGGATACCGTCAAACGCGTGTCGCAGGAACTGGGTGGCAAGTCCGCCAATATTGTCTTTGCGGACTCCGATCTGCCTGCATCAGTAAAGCGCGGCGTATTGCATTGTTTCGAAAATGCCGGGCAGTCCTGTAATGCGCCAACACGTATGCTGGTAGAGGCATCGGTATATGATGAGGCGGTCGCTATTGCAGCGGAAACGGCCAAAGCGGCCAAGCTAGGCGATCCGATGGAAAAGGGTCGCCATTTCGGCCCTGTCGTCAGCAAATTGCAGTTTGATAAGATACAGCGCCTGATCCAAATCGGTATTGACGAAGGTGCTCAAGTTGTGGCGGGCGGTGTCGGTCGTGCCGAGGGGTTCAATCGTGGCTATTATGTGAAGCCGACAGTATTTGCTGGCGTCCACAATAAGATGGCGATTGCCCAGGAAGAAGTGTTCGGCCCCGTACTGGTCATGATTCCGTTCAAGGATGAGGCGGAAGCCATCGAGATCGCCAACGATACACCCTATGGGTTGGCCGCCTATGTGCAGAGCGGTGACATGGAACGTGCGCGCCGTGTATCCCGCCGGATGCGAGCGGGCGGAGTCAGCATAAACGGCGCTGGTCAGGATTACGCTTCGCCCTTCGGCGGCTACAAACAATCCGGCAATGGGCGAGAATGGGGCGAGTGGGGTCTGCATGACTTCCTCGAAATCAAGGTCATCAACGGTTTCGAAGGATGAAACTTACCGACATCCAGACTTTCGTCGTCGGAAATCCGCCACCCCATTTTGGCGGACGCTATTTTGTATTTGTGAAACTGACCACCGACAGCGGCGTGTCGGGGGTGGGTGAGGCTTATTGCGTTCCGTTTGAACCGCATCTTGTCGCCCGGATGATTGAGGATGTTTTCGCGCGCTATGTCGCCGGAAACGATCCCCATGATATCGAAAACATGTGGCGGCGCGTATATTCCAGCGGCTTTACCCAGCATCCGGACCTCACGTTGATGGGCGTATTGTCCGCGCTGGAAATGGCATGCTGGGACATTATCGGCAAAGAGGCCAACAAGCCGGTGTATAAATTGCTTGGCGGGCAGGTACACGAACGGTTGCGTGCCTACACCTATATTTATCCGCGACCCGGCGACAAAAGCGATGTTTATCATGACCCCGATCTCGCTGCGACGCGGGCGGCCGAATATCTGGACCAAGGCTTTACTGCCCTGAAATTCGACCCAGCGGGACCCTATTCGGCCTTTGACGGTCGGCAATTATCGCTTGAGGCGTTGGATCTGTGCGAGCGTTTTGCGCGCCAGCTACGCGAGGCAGTGGGCATGAAAGCGGATCTGCTTTTTGGCACCCATGGACAAATGACGGCAGCAGGCGCGATCCGTCTTGCCAAGAGGCTGGAGCCGTCCGACCCGCTGTGGTTGGAAGAACCTGTCCCGCCGGATGCGCCCGAAGAAATGGCAAAGGTGGCACGCGCCACTTCAATACCCGTAGCGACGGGGGAGCGGCTGACAACAAAATATGATTTTGCGCGCTTACTGCGGGCCGGTGCTGCGGCCATTCTACAAATGAATTTGGGACGCGTTGGCGGTATTTTGGAAGCGAAGAAAATCGCCGCCATGGCCGAGGTCGATCATGTGCAAATCGCACCGCATCTTTATTGCGGTCCAATCGTCGGGGCCGCGAATATCCAGATCGCGACCTGCTCGCCCAATTTCTTGATCCTCGAAAGCATCGAAACATGGGGCGGCTTTCATAGCGAGATATTGAAAACCCCAATTCGTTTTGAAGAAGGCCATGTTATCCCTTCCAATGATCCGGGTTTGGGCGTCGAACTGAATGAGGATGTTGCCAACGCGAACCCTTACACCGGAACCATGCTCCACCTCGAAATGACGCAGAATCCGGTCCAGTGACAGACGAATTTGATTTTATCGTCGTCGGCGCAGGCACGGCAGGATGCGTCCTTGCCAACCGCCTGACCGAAGATGGACGTTTCACTGTTCTCCTTGTCGAAGCCGGGGGTAGCGATCGGTCTATCTGGATACAGATGCCGATCGGCTATGGGCGCACCTTCTTCGATCGGCGAATTAACTGGATGTACGACACCGAACCTGTGGAATCCCTGGGCGGAAGGCGTAGCTATTGGCCGCGGGGTAAGGTGATTGGCGGGTCAGGGTCGATTAACGCGATGGTCTATGTGCGTGGACAACCGCGTGACTTTGATGACTGGAAAGAGCTGGGCAACCCGGGTTGGGGCTGGGACGATGTATTGCCCTATTTCAAAAAATCGGAAGACTTCGATTGGCACAGCGCACATCACGGGCGTGGCGGTCCGCAGCATGTGACCGATATATCGCCCTATGTGCACCCTGTCTGCCATAGCTTTGTCGAAACCGCACAGGCGCTTGGATTTCCCGCCAGCAGCGACTTTAACGGAGGCAAGCCGGAAGGTGTGGGCTATTACCAGATCAACACCAAGGGCGGCTGGCGTGCATCGACAGCCAATGCTTTTCTGCATCCTGCGCGCAAGCGGCGTTCGCTCACTCTGCATACCCACGCCCATGCGCAGCGCATCCTTTTTGAAGGCCGCCGTGCTGTCGGTGTAGAATATGCGCATAAGGGGCGGGTCTGCAAAGCCAAGGCGCGCCGGGAAGTTATCTTATCGGGTGGTGCAATTAATTCGCCGCAATTGCTGATGCTGTCGGGTGTCGGTGACGCGCAGAAACTGAAGAATTTGGGCATTGAATCCGTGGTGAACACACCGGCCGTCGGACAGAATCTGCAAGATCATATTGCCGTTTCCTATTTCTATAAGGTGCGCACAGCGACGCTGAACGATCTGCTGCATCCTATGTTAGGCAAGATACGTGCTGGACTGCGTTACATGGCGGACCGCGCCGGACCATTATCGCTGAGTGTTAATCAAAGCGGAGGCTTCGTCCGCAGTGATCCGCGAAAAGCCTACCCCAATTTGCAGCTCTATTTTAGCCCCGTCAGCTACACCAAAACCCCGCTATCGGAACGGAAGCTGTTGAACCCGGACCCGTTCTCGGCCTTTCTGCTCTCGCATAATCCCTGCCGCCCTACGAGCAGGGGGCACCTCGAGCTGGCGAGTTCCGACCCGCAAACCTACCCAGTCATCCATCCCAATTATTTGGCTACCCAAGATGATATCGATGACGTTCTGGCGGGGAACCGATTGTTGCGTCAGCTTGTACAGACCCGTCCACTGGCTGATATCATTACAGAAGAACTCATTCCCGGTGCTGGTGTGGAAGGCGACGAAGCGCTACTCGCCGATTTCCGTGCCCGCGCCGACACAGTTTACCACCCGACCAGCACCTGCATGATGGGTCCGGACCCGACGTCTTCCGTTGTCGATGCGCGTTTGAATGTCCATCGCACCGCGGGGTTGCGCGTGATCGACGCGTCGGTATTTCCGACGATTACTTCGGGCAACACAAATGCGCCGACTGTTATGGTTGCGGAAAAGGGGGCGGCGATGGTCCTCGCGGACGCAAAATGATGCGTTAAATTAATTTACCAGTCCTTCCCGGCTATGCTAATCCCAACATAACGCGAGTCCGGGGAGGGAAGGGCGATGCATCCAAAGATAGATCTTCGACAATTACCGCCGCTCAAAGCGCTGAAAGGCTTTGAGGCAGCGACGCGGCACCAGAGTATTAGGGATGCCGCTGATGAGCTATGTTTGACGCACCCCGCCGTGAGCCACCAGGTCCAGCTGATCGAGGATGCCTTGGGCGTCAGCCTCTTTGCGCAGGAGGGGAGGCACATCGTTTCGACCGAAGAGGGCAGGGTACTTTACCCCTATGTTCGAGCCGCCTTTGAATCCCTTTTGGAAGGCGTTGAAGAAGTACATCGCAGTGCGCTTGATAAGCCCTTGAGGGTGCAGACTTATGTCACGGCTTCCATTCGCTGGCTCGCAAAGCGCGTTCCTCAATTTCTGGCCGATCATCCCGAGATAAAATTGACACTCAATACCTGTGCGGTCGAGTGGGAATTTGATGATGTCCATGCCGATGTAGGATTGGTCTATTGCGAAACCGCGCCGGACCCAGCCAAATATCATTGGGTGCCGCTTTACGAATATGCGCTTTTCCCTGTGTGCAGTCCGGATGTGGCAAAGACACTAGGGCCAAATCCCTGCGCCCGCGAACTCATGGCAAAGCCTCTTGTTGCGATCTATACGGAGGTCCAGAACTGGGAAACATGGTTTGTTTCAGCGGGCGAAATGTTCAAACCGTCGGTTCCCTATCTGATGGTCGACACCTTGGCGGTTGCGCTCGAAATGGCGTTGAATGGTGAGGGCATTGCTCTAGTGAATGGTCCGTTTGTCGATCAAGACCTCGCCGCTGGCCGCTTGGTTCAGCCGATCGCCCATAAGGCAATCTGCCCCGGTGCATGGGGATTGATCTGCCGTGCCGACATGAAAGAAAATCTGCGTATCCGCACGTTTATGGATTGGATCACGCAAAATGTCGAAACCAGCCGAATGGCCTTTACGACCTAGCGTTTGGCGACGACCTCATATCCAGGCTCTTCGGGCTCATCGTCGACCATTTCTGCAGGGAAGCCTGTTCCAAGCACCTTTATGCCCAGAGGCTCTTCATAGCGGCGGATAATGTTCGGCGAGAACTCGCGCGAACCAAAGGCCGCCTCGCCTTCCTTGAAGATTTTGACAATCAAAGGGGACAGTTCGACAGGAACCTTCGCTTCATGGGCAATTTTATCGAACAGGCCAACATCTTTGCTGACCAGATCCATCGTGAAGTTGATATCGCGGCTGCCGTTCAGGATGACCTGGCTTTCAGTTTCATGGACAAAACTGTTCCCTGAAGAAATGCGGATCGCTTCATAGGTTGTGTTCATATCGAGGCCGATGGCTTTGCATGTCGTCAAAGCTTCCGCCAGTGCAACCAAATGCACGGTGCATAGATAATTGGTCATAACCTTCAATTGCGATGCCGTCCCCAAATCACCTGTGTGCAATATCCGGCGGCCCATTGTTGTCAAAACAGGAAGGACAAATTCAAAAGCCGCTCTTGGGCCGCCTGCGAATATGGCAATATTTCCGGTGTCGGCACGATGGCAGCCGCCCGAAACAGGGCATTCCATAAACATCGCCCCACGCGCTTCGACCAAGGCACCGAGGCGAATAATTTCGCTATAATCGGTGGTGCTCATTTCCAGCCAAACTTGGCCCGGATGCATTACTTGAATAAATCCATCTTCGCCTTCGGCCACGGCAGAACTAGCCGCTGGGGACGGCAGGCACGTCACGATCAAGTCGACCATCTCTCCCAATTCTTTGGGAGACGTCGCCGACTTTGCCCCGCGCCCGACATATTCGGCGACAAGACTGTCATCGAGATCGCGAACGGTAACGTCATGGCCGTTCCGGATGAGGCTTCCGGCGAGCTTTCCGCCGACATTACCAAGGCCGATAAATCCAATTTTCATGTGAGTGCCCCGTCCATCCCCCAAAATGTCGCCCTTGTACGTCGTGTCAGAGCGACGCTGGACGGCACGGCAATTGTGCAATTTAAAGCAAAGTTAGAGCGTCAGCCGGGGCAGACCACAATTGAAAAATTTGGCTTATCGGGTGAAATATTTTTCAACCAGAGTGGCGGCTAGGTCTTAGCCAAATCCGATGCTCACGTAACTGTATAGCCGAGTGTCGCGGACAAGGCGGATGCAAGACGCGCTCTGGAAAGAGCGCAGACTACTTTACGGTCAGCCATTTCGGCCGGGTTGAAAGGCTCTAGAAAATGGACGCCGACGTCATAGGTTCCAGGACGCGTAAAGGCACGCCATGCGCTTTCCCAGCCCGTTTCTTCCCCAAGCCAAGCGATATCTGGGCCAGCATCGCCAAAATCGAGAAGCACGGGTTGAATGAGCATCGGCTTTGGTGGTGGGGCCAGCGTTGCGAATAGCGACTGTTTGAAAGGCAGCAACTGACGCCCGTCCGAGGTTGTACCTTCCGGAAACAAGGTAACAGACCAGTTCTCCGCAATGGCCTCGCGCAGTTCGGCCACTTGCCCTGCGACATTCTGCTTTTCGGTCCGGCTAACAAAAATAGTACGGTTGAGCGTCGCAAGCCATCCGATAATCGGCCAGTCGCGAACACCGTCCTGCGCCACAAAGGCCGTTCCAGTGATACCTGCCAATATGGGAATATCGTGCCATGACAGATGGTTGGCGACGAAGAAAACATCACGACGCAGCGGGGTTCCATGGACTTTTACACGGGCCCCCAATGCGCGGGCAGCGATCCGTAAGAAAAGCATAGCCCACGGCGACGGCAGCTTCAGCAGGTGCCAGACAAGATGCAAGGGCAGCAAGAACAGTAACGGGAGAGCAATCCAGATGATCCGCATCGCGCAGAGCAAATAGGCCTGAGGCTCTGCCTTCGGGAGCGAAATGGAGATTGTAGACATTCGATTCGGCCCTAGCGTGGGATTGTTGAGCTATCAATCGATTGATGCAGCAGGTCTGTGACTCTGCTGTGACGTTTTACATCGCCGTCGGTAAGCGCCTTATGTGCAACAATGAAATTTTTTGAACCAGTCGCGGCGAATTGCACATTTGTCATTCATCCGGGATGCCTTCAAATATCGCAAAAGTTGGATGTCGCTGGAGAGACGGAGTTTAAATGCAAACCAATGCGCGAGTTGTCATAATCGGTGGCGGCATCATGGGGGCGTCCCTGCTTTACCATCTGGCCGAACTTGGCTGGACGGACTGCCTGCTGATTGAAAAGGACGAGCTGACATCGGGGTCCACATGGCACGCTGCCGGACAATGTCCGAGTATCACCGGCAGTTTCAATCTCGCCAAAATCCACGCCTATAGCAACGATCTCTATCCGCGTCTCGAGGGGCTGACCGGCCAATATGTTAGCTGGCACAAATCCGGCGGCATTCGTCTTGCGACCAACGAACGCGAACTGGCTTGGTTCAAGTACATTCATGGCTTTTCCAAAATCGTCGGTTTCGACATGGAGATTATCGACCCCGAAGAAATCCGTCGGATAAATCCATTTCTGACGACTGACGGTGTCATCGCCGGCGCGCACACAACGAGCGATGGCCATGCCGACCCGTCAGGTATCTGCAATGCGTTGGCCATCGGTGCCAAAAATATGGGCGCGAAGATTGTTCGCAAAAATCGTGTTACCGGATTAACCCAATTGCCGTCGGGTGAGTGGGATGTTGCGACCGAAAAAGGCGTTGTGCGTGCCGAGATCGTGGTCAATGCGGCGGGGTGCTATGCCCGCCAAGTGGCGCAAATGGCGGGAATCGACATTCCAGTCACCAATATGGAGCATCACTATATCGTCACCGATCCCATTCCAGCTTTTTTGGAACGGGATGAGGAAATACCGGTCATGCGCTGCCCCTATGTTTCGGGCTATTTCCGGCAGGAGCAGAAGAGCGGCCTGATCGGCGTATATGAGAATATCGGACTTGCCGAAGCCTGGGCCCCCAAAGGCCAGCCGGAGTGGGAATCGACGAGCGAACTGTTCATCGATGATCTGGACCGTATCTCCAAATGGCTGGAGCGTGCCATAGAACGGATGCCCGTTTTTGGCGAGGTTGGAATCCGGCGGATTGTTAACGGAGCTATACCACATACTCCGGATGGAGGCCCATTGCTGGGACCGGCGGCTGGCCTCAAGAATTTCTGGCACTGCTGCGGCACATCCTTCGGGATCGCGCAGGGTGGCGGGTCCGGCAAATATCTGGCGCAGTGGATGGTCTATGGTGATGCCGACATCAACATGACCGAATTTGATCCGCGCCGTTACGGGGCGTTTGCGGATGAGGATTATAGCCGCGATAAGGTGTTTCTCGACTATCGTATGACGTTTACGACACGCTTGCCGGGCGAAGAGGAACCCGACGGCCGTCCGTGCAAAACAAGTCCGCTTTATGGACCACTGAAAGCCGCAGGTGCGGTGTACGGCGAAACTTACGGATGGGAGCGGCCCAAATATTTTGCACTCGACGGCGCCCCGGAACAGGGCGGATATGAGCGCACCAATAGTTTCGAAATGATTGCGGGTGAGGTAAAGGCCGTCATGGAACGGGTCGGTGTGCTCGACCTATCCGGATTTGCCAAATATGATGTGACCGGGCCGGATGCCGAGGCATTTCTGAACCGTATTTGCGCTAACCGAATGCCGAAGAAGCAGGGCGGAATCGGGCTTGTACATCCCTTGTCCCGTCAGGGCCGTATCTATGGCGAAATGACGGTGACCCGCTTTGCCGACGATCATTTCTATTGCCTGTCCGCAGCCGCAGCCGAACAGCGGGACTGGGATTTTCTAACCCAGAGCAAATTACCGAATGAAAACGTAACCATTCGCAATCTAACCATGGATTTTGGCGTGCTGGTGCTCAACGGCCCGCAATCGCGTCATGTGCTGGCAAAGCTAACGGATGCAGACCTGAGTAACGAGGGTTTTCGCTGGCTGAGCGGGCAGGATATAATCATTGCGGGCATGAAGATGCGTGCGCTTCGGGTGTCCTATGCGGGCGAACTCGGTTGGGAGCTGCATCCCGCGATGGGTGATCTTGCTGCGCTGTACGATGCTGTGTGGGCGGCAGGGCAAGAGTTCGGGATCGTAAACTATGGCCTTTACGCCGCGAACACTATGCGGATGGAAAAGGGCTACAAGGCCTGGGGTAGTGAACTTACCAACGAACTTACCATGGTGGAGGCCGACATGCCGCGCTTCATCAACTTCACGAAGGATGATTTTGTCGGGAAGCAGGCGACACTGGATGCGCCTGACCGGTTCCGTATTGTCTATGGCGCGGTTGATGCCAGCAATGTGGATGTGCGCGGCGCCGAACCCTGTTTGATTGGCGACGACTGTATAGGATTGACCACCTCAGGGGGCTATGGCCACCGCGTTGGAAAGAGCCTGTTCTTCGCCTGTGTTCCTTTGGAGCATGCAACACCCGATTCGACGTTCGACATCTATCTGCAGGGCGAACGCCGCTCGGCGACGGTGCTGGAGCATCCCGCCTATGACCCCGACAATGCGAAAATGAAGGTTTAAGACGTGGCTGAACTTCCCAAAAAGGCGCGGGTCGTAATCATCGGTGGTGGTGTCATCGGCTGTTCGATTGCCTATCACCTGACCAAAATCGGCTGGGACGATGTTGTCCTGCTCGAACGCAAGCAGTTGACGAGTGGAACGACATGGCATGCCGCCGGACTTGTCGGACAGCTCCGGCCGTCGATCAATATGACGAAGCTCGCCAAATATACCGGCGAACTCTATCGCGGTTTAGAGGCGGAAACGGGGCAGGCAACTGGTTATCGCCAATGCGGTTCCATATCCATGGCAACCAATGCAGAGCGTTTCGAGGAACTGAAGCGAAGCGCCTCCATGGCGAAGGTGTTCGACTTACCGGTCCATGTGGTCACACCGCAAGAAATCAAAGACCTCGCCCATATCGTAAATGTCGACGATGTCGTGGGCGGTATCCATATTCCCAGCGATGGCTATGCCAATGCGGTCGATATTACACAGGCCTTGGCCAAGGGTGCACGCACAGGCGGCGCGCGCATTTTCGAGAACACCAAGGTCACCAAAATCCGGCACAATGGCGAACGGGTGACGGGGGTCGATACGGACGACGGATCGATCGACGCGGATTATGTTGTCATTTGCAGTGGCATGTGGACCCGCGATCTGGCCGCTAGCGTCGGGGTGGCCGCGCCACTTCATGCGTGCGAGCATTATTATGTGCTGTTCGAAGGGGTCGAAGGGATAGACTCCACGCTGCCCGTTTTGCGCGACTATGATTATTGCGGCTATTATAAATATGACGCCGGAAAGCTACTGGTCGGGGCCTTTGAACCCAACGCCCGACCTTGGGGAATGGACGGCATTTCCGAAGATTTCTGCTTCGACGAAATCGCGGGCAGCTTTGAACATTTTGAACCGTTGTTGATGGACGCGATGCGCCGTGTGCCTGCTTTGGAAAAGGCGGGGATACAGAAATTCTTCTGCGGACCGGAGAGCTTTACCCCCGACGTACGCTATCATCTGGGTGAAAGCGCGGATTTGAAAGGCTGCTTCGTGGCGGCGGGCTTGAATTCCATCGGCCTTCAATCCGCCGGTGGCGTAGGCAAGGTAATGGCGGACTGGATCCGCGACGGCATTCCGCCTGCGGACCTATGGACGGTCGATATTCGCCGGAACATGCCTTTTCAGATCAACCGCAAATATCTGCGGGAGCGGGTGACTGAAAGCCTCGGTTTGCTCTACGCAACACATTACCCCTTCAAACAATATGAAACCGCGCGGGGGGTGCGCCGGTCTGCAATCCATGACCGGCTTGTAGCTGCCGGCGCTTGCCACGGCGAGGCTTTTGGCTGGGAACGGCCCAACTGGTATGGCGAACCGGGCAGCAGCCCGCGCTATGAATATAGCTATGGGCGGCAAAACTGGTTTGAAGCCAATGCCGCAGAATGCAAAGCGGTGCGTGAAGCGGTCGGGCTGTTCGATCAAAGCTCCTTCGCAAAATTCCGGCTGGAAGGCCGTGACGCCATGACCGTGCTGAACCGGGTGTGCGCCAATGATGTTGACGTCGCACCCGGACGCCTAGTCTACACGCAATGGCTGAATGAAAAGGGCGGCATCGAAGCGGATTTGACGGTCACGCGCTTGTCGGAAACCGCTTATTTGATCGTCACAGGCGCCGAAACAGAGGTGAAGGACTTCAACTGGCTGAAGCGGCATATTCCGGACGACGCCCACGCTGTCCTGACCAATATTTCCTCGGCCATGGGCGTGATTTCCATCATGGGCCCGCGAGCGCGCGATTTATTGCAGTCAATCTGCCCCAATGATCTGTCGCATGAGGCATTTCCATTTGCGACGTCTCAGGAAATCGAATTGGGCTACGCTCTCGTGCGGGCGTCGCGGATCACCTATGTCGGTGAACTAGGGTGGGAGCTTTATATTCCGACCGAGTTCATGACCGGTGTATATGATGAGATTGTCGCGGCCGGCGCTGCTTTCGGGTTGAAGCATTGCGGATATCATGCGCTCAACGCGCTGCGGATGGAAAAGGCGTATCGCCATTGGGGGCATGATATCACCGATGAAGACACGCCGCTTGAAGCAGGTCTGGGCTTCGCGGTAAAGATGGACAAGGCAGGCGGCTTTATCGGGAGAGAGGCTTTGCTGAGGCAGAAGGAGACGGGGCTTAAACAGCGGCTCGTCCAGTTCCTGCTGAAATCGCCAGAGCCGATGCTCTACCATAATGAGCCGATCTGGCAGGGCGACCGGATTGCCGGCTATATCCGGTCGGGCATGTATGCCCATGGTCTGGGCGGTGCGTGCGGACTTGGCTATATTACCGCGCCGGACGATGGCATTGTCGGCGCTATTGGATCCGACGATTTCGAGATCGAGATTGCCGGTGTGCGCTATCCCGCATTGGCCTCGCTCAAACCTCTTTACGACCCCAGCAACGCACGGATAAAAATCTGATGACCGAAACCCAAAGCCAACTGATGCAAAGGCTCGCCGCCAATACCCGCGTGGGGTATAGTTTCGATCAGGAATTTTACGCCAGCGAAGCGGTGTTCAAGGCCGACATGGATAAGATCATCAGCCAGAAATGGCTGTTGGCCGGACATGTCTCCCGCATCCCGAACAAGGGCGACTATTTCCTGTTCCGGGTCGGTGCCGAGCAGATCATCGTCATCCGCGAAAATGCCGACAGCGTCCGGGCCTATTTCAACGTATGCCGTCATCGCGGATCAACGATTTGCCAGGCCGAAAGCGGCAATGCGCCGCGCCTTGTTTGCCCCTACCATGCGTGGACCTTCGGCCTCGATGGCAAACTTCTCTCCGCGCGTCTGATGCCCGAGGATTTCGACAAGGCGGAGAACAGCCTGTTTGCCTGCCATATCCGCGTTTTCCACGGGCTGATCTTCATCAATATGAGCGAAGACGAGCCGGTCGATTTTGACGCAACCTTTGGCGAAATGGGCCCGATCCTCGACTATCATGGCTTTGATACGGCCCGCATCGCCCATGCGGGAAGCTACCCCACGACGGCCAACTGGAAGCTGGTGGTCGAGAATTTCTTCGAATGCTATCATTGCGTCCCGTCCCACCCCGAATTCTGTTCGATGCATGCGGCGGAATCGATTGTGGCGGTGGGGGCAGGGCCAAGTTCCGGACCTGCCGATGCGATTGCCAGCTTCACCCCTAAATTGCAGGCGTGGGAGACAAGCGCTGCCGCCGCGGGTCGCCCCATCGGCAATATCGACGATGCCCCCGACAGCAGCCATTTGCGCCTGATGATGCAGCGTATGAACAAGGACGGCTGGTCATCGGAAACGCAGGACGGATCGGCGCCAGCGCCTCTGATGGGCAAACGCAGCAAAGCCGATGGCGGACGGATGCATTTGAGCTTCAGCCCCTTCAGCCAAATCGTCGCCGATGATCATTTCGCGATCCTTTTCCAGTTCACACCGCGCAGCGCGCTGGAAACCGATGTCGAGATGATCTGGATTGTCGACGGCCGGGCAGGGGAGGATGAGGTCGACATCCCCAAGATGACCTGGGGCTATCATGCCACCACGACGCAGGACAAAGTCATCACCGAGAATAACCAGACCGGTATCATGTCCACCCGCTATCGTCCCGGGCGCTATTCCGATCAGGAAGGCAGCGTCATCAAATTCCAGAAATGGTATCTGAACCAGTTCGGGCTTGCGCGGGCCGAATGACCGTGCCTGCTGTCATGGGTGCCGTTCTGCTCACCGGCTATGGCGGTTATGACAAGCTCGAATGGCGAACCGATGTCCCCGTGCCCCTTCCCGAAGTGGGCGATGTCCTGATCCGGATCGGCGCGGCGGCGGTGAACAACACCGACATCAACACCCGGATCGGCTGGTACTCGAAAGCGGTTGCAGAAGCGACCGATGCGGGAGCAGCAACGGGCATTGAAGGCGCAGGCGACGATGGCTGGTCGGGCGCTGCGTTCACCTTTCCGCGTATTCAGGGCGCCGATGCCTGCGGCCAGATTGTAGCCGTCGGTGAGGGTGTGGATCCTTCCCGAATTGGCCAGCGGGTGCTGGTCGAGCCGGTGTTTCGGGGCAGTAGCCGGTTCGACATCCGCTATTTCGGGTCCGAAGTAGATGGCGGTTTTGCCGAATATGCCCGGGCCCCCTCCGTCCACGCCCACCGCATCGAATCCGCTTGCTCCGATGTGGAGCTCGCAAGCTTTCCCTGCGCCTATGCCACCGCGGAAAATATCCTGACCCGCATAGGGTTGCAGGCGGGCGAACGCGTGCTGATCACGGGTGCATCCGGCGGCGTCGGGTCTGCCGCTGTCCAGCTCGCAAAGCGGCGCGGTGCCGAAGTGACGGCCATGGCCGCAGATGCAAAGGCAGAGACGGTGCGCGGCCTTGGCGCAGGCCAGGTCGTCCCACGCGACGCCGATCTGGAATCGCTTTTCGGCCCTGAATATTTCGACGCTGCGGTCGATATCGTCGGCGGCGGGCAGTTCGGGCCCATCCTTAACACCCTTAAACGTGGCGGGCGCTATGGCGTGTCGGGGGCAATTTCCGGTCCGGTGGTCGATCTAGATTTGCGGACGCTCTACCTGAAAGACCTCCGCCTCATCGGCTGCACCGTGCTGGAGCCTGAAGTGTTCCCCAATCTTATCGGCTATATCGAACGTGGTGAAATCAAACCCGTAGTCGCCGCCACCTATCCCATCACCGACATCGCCGCAGCGCAGGAGGCGTTTCTGACGAAGCGCCATGTGGGAAAGATTGTCCTGGTCCTTTAAGCGGCCCTGAACCTAAGGATACAAAAGACACGCAAAGACGTACTGAAAATGTATCCTTTGTTGCTTTAAGTTAACGCGGCCCGATTGTTGATTTGCGCCTATTGTCAACAGTTCAAAGAGCCATGCTCCCTTTGCGGGGGAGTGACAGGACGCTCTCAAATCTTATCCAACATTGCTAGGGGAAACGGGGTTGAGCGCGTCTGCTTTCGAAGGCGACTGATCGAAAGCGGACTGTCAGGACACGACAACATTGCGGACGTGCTCGTTAATGGTAGGATGGCGCTATGAGCGCAACAGTTAGGCATATTTATATTTTCGTAGCGTTGGGCCTGCTATCCTCGTGCTCACCGCCCAGCATTGATATTTCTGTCGAGAACATCGCTGGGCAGCAGCATATCAAGCTATCCCAAGATTGGGGCTTTATTTTCAGCGATAAGCAGGCCCCGTGCGTCCGCGAAGTTGGATTGTACGAACCTGAAATCTGGGATCGGGACCGCGCTGCTTGGCTTATAGAGGTAAAAGGCGACATTCAGTGTCTTGACCTCGCCTCTGTTCGCGTGGGCGATGTACCCACTGGTTGGCAGCAAGTCGTTTCCCTTTCTGCGGCTTACGGAAAGACTTATGTAATCTGGGTGGATGGCATCGGCATGAATAAAGCGAACATCACGTTTTGACTTTTAAGCAATCTCTTGATGTCCACTTTCCGCAACAAAGCTGCCAAACAGGACATTCAGGAAACGACAACACTGCGGACATAGGCGATTGACCTGCCACCGTAAAATAAAGTCGTCTCGATAACCTAATGAGCAGATCAGCGCCAAGCGTCATGTGGTGCTCGTTTTACTGCCTGCAGCGCGGCAAACGATGTTTTTCCTTGTTGAATTGAACAAAACCCAATCGAAATCCTTTGCGCGACGAGCCCAATTTTCGTCGAACTTGGATGTCATGATCATAATGGAGCTACCCGCATCTTCCGCTTGTTTTTGGGCAGACAAAAAGTCCCCGAAGGTAACATCTTCTTGAAGGCGATATTCAAAAACGCAGCGATTGTCATTTTCTAGCGGCCGTTTGCCAACTTCACTTGATATGCTGGATAAAGTTTGACCGTTCAACGTCCAACGCTTGCCGTCCCAAACTGGTAATTTACTCTCATCCTCTAAGTGCAGTCCACCGTCCTTAAAAAATGACTCGCCACATGAAAGGCAGACGCGATACTCAGGTTCCTCAGGGGATGGGCGATTAACAATCCACGCTGCGTCGAATATCGCTACCAAAACAACAATAGCTATCAGAGTGCGCCTCATGCATGGATGTTGTATTAAGCGGCGTTAAACAGCAAGGGCTATATGCGACGCGCTAATGTCCGCTTCCCACAACATACCGGTCATTCCCGCTAGTTTTTTGGCTCTCTGAAAACTGCCATTCGTTCAGGATGACGGATCGGTATGATGCTGGGTTAGGGACTGTCCCCTTCCAAGGCCAAGCCATTCCAGACATACCAACCAGAGTTTCGATCTCTCATTGGCCGTCGTCAACTCATCCTCCAACCCACACGCCCTTCGGCATCGCGCGAACCCTAGTCGATGGTTTCCACCAACTCCCCGATCCGCCCGATCATTTCGTCGATATGCGCCTTTTCCAATATGAGCGGCGGGGACAGGGCGATGATGTCGCCGGTTGCGCGCACCAGTAATCCGTTATCGAAGCATTTGTGGAACAGCTGCATGCCACGCTTTCCGACCCCGGCGCTGTGCGGTGCGAGTTCGATGCCGGCGACTATGCCCATGTTGCGGATGTCGATGATGTTGCGCTTGCCCTTCAGGCTGTGGACGGCGTCTTGCCAATAGCTGTGCAGGGATGTTGCGTGCTCGAAAATGCCTTCGGACTTGTAAAGGTCGAGCGTCGCCAGACCCGCGGCGGCGGCGAGCGGGTGGCCGGAATAGGTGTAGCCGTGGAACAGTTCGATACCATCGGGGCCACCTTCGACCACGCCGTCATGGATATGGCGGCTGACTGCAACGGCACCCATTGGCACGGCGGCATTGGTCAGGCCCTTGGCCATGGTGATGATATCGGGCGTCACGCCCAGAGTTCCCGAAGCGGTCGCCCCGCCGACGCGGCCAAAGGCGGTGATGACTTCGTCGAAGATCAGGACAATGCCATGCTTGCGGGTGATTTCGCGCAGCTTTTCGAGATAGCCGACCGGCGGCACCAAGACGCCTGTCGATCCGGCCATCGGCTCCACGATGACGGCTGCGATGGTTTCTGCCCCATGCAGTGCGACAATGGCTTCCAGATTATCGGCCAGATGCCCGCCCCATTCGGGACGCCCCATGGTAAAGGCATTATGCTCCATATTGTGCGTATGCGGCAAATGGTCGACGCCAGTCAGCAGCGTTCCGAACTGTCGCCGGTTGTTGACTATGCCGCCCACCGAAATGCCGCCAAAGCCGACGCCATTATAGCCACGCTCCCGGCCAATCAGGCGGGTGCGAGTGCCCTGGCCTATGGCGCGTTGATAGGCGAGGGCGATCTTCAGCGCGGTGTCGACCGATTCCGATCCGCTATTGGTGAAGAATATCCGGTCCAGCCCCTCGGGCATGAGTGTCACTAGCCGCGACGCCAGTTCAAACGCCAGTGGATGTCCAAGTTGAAAGGGCGGGGCGTAATCGAGTTCAGCCGCGGTCTTCTGGATGGCTTCCACAATCGGCGCACGGCAGTGGCCTGCATTTACTGCCCAAAGTCCAGCGGTGCCGTCGAGGATCTGCCGGCCATCGTCGCTGGTATAGTGCATATCCTTTGCGGACTTCAGCTGCCGCGGCGTCGCCTTGAACGCCCGGTTTGCCGTGAAGGGCATCCAGAATGCGGCTAAAGGATCATTCTCAAGTTTCATAATCGGACTCCGGCACTACGCGTCTACCGCTTATGCAATGGTCAGTGAATTTGGTGCGACTCAAATCTTTATTCCGACTGGAAAATTTTGCTTTCGGTCACGCATCTTTCGATCGCGAAACAAAATAGTTTTTCGCCCAATAACCGAACAGGAAAGCTGCGGTCACAATCATGCTGGCCCATAATTCTTTTGAGCTTGTCGGTGACAATGCCATCATCACAAGGACACCGCCCATACCGGCAATCGCGAACCATGTGCCGAAGGGATATAGCCACATCTTCACCTGCAACCGCTCAGGCGCCTCCGCCTCGAATTGCGCGCGAAGGCGAAGCTGGGCCACTGCCACCAGAATATAGATGAAAAGCATGATGGCGCCCGAAGATGTGACGAGGAAGTTGAACACCTGGTCCGGTGACAGGATCGATGCCGCAAGGGCAAAATAGCTGAAGAGGCTGGCGATCAATATCGCCCTCGCTGGAACGCGGGCACCGCTCAGCTTCACGCAGGATTGGGGTGCATCGCCATTGCGGGCGAGGCCGAACATCGCGCGCGACGTGATATAAATCCCTGAATTCAGGCAGGACAGCACCGCAACAAGGACAATGGCTTCCATTATCAGGTCGGCACCCGGGTAACCCATTTCCCGCAGCGCATGGGCAAAAGGCGAAGTTCCCGCCTCGATCTCGTTCCAAGGAACAACCGAGACGATGAGGAAAATGGAAAGCACGAAGAAGATCAGGATGCGTAAGGAAACCGAGATGGTCATATTCGCGATTGTCTTGGAGCCTTCCTCGGATTCTGCCGCAGCCAGCGTCGCGATTTCAGCCCCGCAAAGCGAGAAGATCGTCGTCGCAACCCCTGCAAATATCGCGGCCACTCCCGCGGGAGCAAAGCCGCCATGCGCTGTCAGGTTCGCAAAGGTCGATCCGGATGGTGACGTCACGCCGGTTGCATAAGCCCCGGCCACAAGAATGAAGACGATGATCGCGACAACCTTGGTCGACGCAAACCAGAATTCGAATTCGCCATAGGATTTTGCGGACATCAGGTTGATCGCGGTCAACACCGCCATCAACACGACTCCGATTTGCCAGACCTCCAGTTGCGGATACCATCCGTTGATGATTTTGGCTCCGGCAATGGCCTCGATGGCGATCACAACGACCCAAAAATACCAGTAAAGCCAGCCAACCATATAACCGGCCCAGTCGCCTACGCCCTGCCGCGCGAAATCGGGAAAGGTCTGCGTGCCCGGCATGGCGATCGACATTTCCGCGATCATCCGCATGACGAGCAGTACAAGAAAACCGGCAATGGCATAGCTCAGCACCGCAGCCGGACCGATATTGCCGATTGCAGTAGAGGAGCCAACGAACAGCCCCGCGCCGATGATCCCGCCAAATGTGATCATCGATACATGGCGCGATTTCAGTGACCGGCTCAGCTCATTCGGTGCCGCAATGCTTGATTCCATTAAAATATCCCCATGGTTCAAAGGGGTTGTAGCGTCGGTACGGCGGTTTTGTAAATGACAGGTCGCAAGGCAAAGCTGGTGGTGACATTTGCAACGCCGTTGACCTTGGTCAGACGTCTGCGGAGGAAGTCCTCGAACTGGGTGAGCGAGCTTACCAATATGCGAAGCTGATAATCCGCTTCGCCCGTCATCAGATAGCAATCCATGACTTCGGGAAAGCCCGCCACGGCCGTTTCGAACTCCTGCAGATGCCGGTCGTCCTGTTGATCGAGACGAACGCGGACGAAGGCGGTGACCGACAGACCAACCTTGTCCGGATCGACCAGTGCCACATAACGCGCGATGGTGCCGTTCGCTTCCAACTGTCGGACCCGGCGCAGGCAAGGGCTGGGGGAGAGGCCGATGCGGTCGGAAAGCTCCTGATTGGACATTCGCCCGTCGGCCTGAAGCAGATCGATAATTTTGCGGTCTATCGCGTCCAGCGCATTTTCTGGCATATTATATCTCTATTCGTGTCGTTAATGGGATTATCTGCCAAAAATATGCCGCAGAACCCAGCTATACGCAAGGACATGCTAACGTCCGCTGGCTAAACTCCGGTCAACAGGATTCCGGGACAAATAATAATGGCGACCAAGTTTGCGGATGCGCGCGAAGAGAAGATAGCGGCCATTGAGGCGCTGGATACGCGGCTGCGTTGGCTGTCGTCCTGGACGGTACATAACGCCAACCACATTCGCAAAAAGCGTGATGGCCTGAAGGTGGGCGGGCATCAGGCAAGCTGCGCCTCTATGACCGCTATCATGGCGGCACTCTATTTCCATGCCCTGCGGCCCAATGACAAGGTGTCGGTAAAGCCGCATGCGGGGCCGGTGTTGCAGGCGATCCATTATATGCTGGGCAACCAGTCGCTTGAGCAGTTGCAGCAGTTCCGCGCTTTGGGCGGCGCACAAAGCTATCCGTCGCGCACCAAGGACAAAATCCCCGTTGATTTTTCCACCGGGTCGGTGGGGCTGGGCGTGGCTATCACGGCGTTTTCCAGCCTGGTTCAGGACTATCTGGTCGCCCATGGCTCCATGGCCGAGGCCGATGCGGGGCGGATGATATCGCTGATGGGCGACGCCGAGCTTGACGAAGGCAATATCTATGAGTGCCTGATCGAAGGCTATAAGCATGACATCCGCAACTGCTGGTGGGTGGTGGATTACAACCGCCAGTCGCTGGACAGCACCACGGCGGACCGCATGTTCCGCCGCTTTGATGACATTTTCGAAACCTGCGGTTGGCGCGTCATTACTCTGAAACACGGCAAGTTGCTGCGCGCGGCATTTGCGCGGCCGGGCGGGAAGTCACTTGAGGACTGGATCGAAAATTGCCCCAATGCCGAATATGCCGTGCTGACCTATCAGGGCGGTGCCGCGTGGCGCGCGCGGTTGATCGACGATATCGGCCACAAACCCCATGTCAAAAAGCTGCTCGACAGTTTTGATGATGACGGTCTGGGTGCCTTGATGACCAATTTGGGCGGGCATTGCATCGCCTCGCTCATGGAAGCGTTTGACAGCGCGGACGACGACCGACCGACCTTGTTCATTGCCTATACGGTCAAGGGATATGGCCTGCCGCTGGCCGGGCATAAAGACAATCATTCGGGTATGATGAACCCTGCGCAAATAGAACAATTGCGCGAAAGCTTGGGCATTGAAGCCGGGCAGGAATGGGAGCCTTTCGCCGGTCTCGGCGGCAATATGGCGGCACGGCTGAAGGATTTTGTCGACCGGAGTGTCCTTGCGAAAAAGGACGAGGAAAGTTCGCCTCCACCCATCTTCGTGCCGGCGCGCCTTCCGGTTCCGACGGGCGAAACACAATCGACCCAAGCGGCGTTCGGACATGTGCTGCTCGATCTGGCAAAATCGTCCGAGCCATTGGCGGACCATATTGTCACAACGGCGCCCGATGTTACCCAGACGACGAACCTGGGCGGCTTCGTCAATCAACGTGGTCTGTTCCGGCGGTCCCAAGTCGCGGACATCTTTCGCGAGGCGAAAATTCCGTCGGCCCAGAAATGGGCTGCGCATGCCGCTGGCCAGCATATCGAGCTTGGCATTGCAGAGAATAACTTCTTCCTGTTGCTGACATCACTTGGCCTAGCTGCCCCACATTTCGGGACGCGATTGATACCGGTGGGCACGGTCTATGATCCGTTTATCTCGCGCGGGCTCGATGCGCTGAATTACGGCTGTTACTCGGACGCGCGCTTTTTGCTGGTCGGCACACCATCGGGCCTGACCTTGGGACCAGAAGGCGGGGCGCACCAGTCGATCAACACGCCGCTGATCGGTATGGGGCAGCCCGGCCTTGCCTATTTCGAACCTGCCTATGCGGACGAGGTGGCGCTGTTCATGCGCTGGGCCTTTGAATATCTGCAGCAGCCCGACGGCAGCTCGGTCTATCTACGGCTCAGCACAAGGCAAATCCCGCAAGTCACCCGCGAAGATACGCAGTGGGAGGAAGACGCCCTGAAAGGTGGCTATTGGTTGCGCAAACCCGCACCGGGATCGCAGGCAGCTATTGCCTTTACCGGTGCAATTGCGCCCGAAATCCTGTCGGCATACGAACAATTGGTGGATGACATTCCCGGGCTTGGGGTGTTGAATATCACTTCGCCCGATGTCCTGCACCGTGAATGGTCTGCGCAGAAGGCAGCGCGATGGACGGGCCGTCATGGAGCGGTCAGCCATATAGAGACATTATTGTCCGACCTTGCGCCCCATGCGGGGATTGTGACGGCGATCGACGGCTCACCGGGGGCGCTGTCGTGGATTGGCGGCGTCAAAGGCATGCGGATCAGCCCGCTCGGAACGGACCGCTTCGGTCAAACCGGCGATCTACCCGATCTTTACCGCAACTACAGGCTCGACGCCGATGCGGTTATCGATGCGATGGCGGAGCTGTTTCTCGTCCGGTAAACTTACCGCGGCAGAATTCAGACACTGAGCCAGATGATGTGCGCAATTGCGGCACCTAGCGCGATGACGAGTGCAGACGAGACTCTGGGCCCCAGATAAAGCGACAGCACCCGTTGGGTCGGGAATGAAAATGTCGCAAGCGTGCCGAGCATCTTATCGGGATGACCTTCCTTGAATGCGGGATCCATCACCAGCTTCACCATGTCGCGCCGACTTCGGTACCGCATCAGACCGAAGATCGTCCAGCCGGGATCGCCCTCGGTATTCCACGCATCGATGTATCCGCCGACTTTACGCCCTACCATGACCGGATGGCCACCGTTCCGGAAAAGTACCGGCATGAACCGCTTCGAATAACGCTGGAGGAGGCTCAGGCCTTGCACCATCTGGCCGGTTACAGGGTCCTTGACGTCGTCCATCTGCGCTTTGACCAGATTGAGCATGATAAATTCGCGGCCGTCATCCGCTTCCAGAAAGGCACGTAAAACCGAGACGTTATTACCCGATGCTTCGAAGCGATCTTGTGTTGCATCGATAAAGGAGTCGATCTCGTCCGCTTTGAGGGGTCCTGACCAATTGTCGTACCAAAGGCGGAACAGCAGATAGAGCGCCAGCGCCGATCCCCAGATGACGGCAACGGCCATCATTCTTTGCCCGCTGCGCCTGATTTCAGGGCGCGCTGACGGTCGCGTTGGGCCTTGGCCGCTTCCTTGCATTCGGGCGAAGTTTTCTGGATGTTGCGGATCAGGCAAGCACGGACTTTATCCCGATTAAATGTGGCCAGTTCCGGCGAACAGAATTTCTTCATATCGGCCATACAAGCCTCACGGACGCTTGTTTGCGCCTCGACCGGCGTGGCTATCAGCATGGTCACGCATGCTATGATCGAAACACCCAAATTCCGCATCGCTTCAGCTCCACTATTTTTGCCTCATTATATTGGCATTATATGTGCCAATAGAGTTTGGCAAGTCGGGCATTGCCTTGTAATAACTGGCATATGAAACGAGAAAGATGCCTATGACATCGGCGCACGAGAAAACCGAAGCCTTGAAATTGGATGGCCGTCGTGCCCGCAGCCGGTCCAGCCGATCCAAAATTGTCGAGGCGATGTTGCAGTTGGTCGGGAACGGCGATGTCGCCCCAAGTGCGGCGCGCGTTGCTGACATTGCAGGCGTCGGTTTGCGGACGGTGTTCCGGCATTTTGACGATATGGACACGCTTTACCGCGAAATGAGTGCGGTGATCGAGGAACGTGTGCTGCCGATTATCGCAGAGCCATTGAAAGGTCCGAACTGGAAAGCCAGGATGACCGAGATTGCGGACCGGCGTGCCATCGTTTTTGAAACTATTCTGCCCTTTCGGATCTCCGCCAATCTGAAACGTTTCCAGTCATCTTATTTGATGCAGGATTATCAACGCCTGCTGAAGGCAGAGGCGGACGGAGTAGAGGCGCTGTTACCCGGAAGCGTCAAAGAAGACAGTGTTGGCACACGCGGCCTCAACGTCATCCTCAGTTTCCAGACCTGGCGTCTGTTGCGTCATGATCAGGGCTTGTCGACCGAGGAAGCGGGGCTCGTCATCAAAAGAATGCTGGCGGACGCGTTGCAGCATATGCCCGACCAATAAGTGCGCCGGCGCATCAGATTGACCATATAAATTTAATATGGCACTGTTTGTGCCAATATATTGGCGGAGATAGTTATGAAAGTCATGCGCACACCCGATGCCGCCTTTGCGGACATCGCGGATTTCCCGTTCCAGCCGCATTATACCGAGATTTCCGATCCGCAGGACGGAACCGCTTTGCGTGTCCACTATATCGATGAAGGGCCCCGGGATGCCCAGGTGGTTCTCATGATGCATGGCGAGCCGAGCTGGTCCTATCTTTACCGGCATATGATTCCTCCGGTAGCGGAAAGGGGGCTTCGTGTCGTGGCACCCGATCTTATCGGATTTGGAAAATCGGACAAACCGTCGAAGAAAAGCGATTATAGCTATGCGCGCCATGTGGCGTGGATGCGGGCTTGGCTCGAGAAGCTTGATTTGCGCAATATCACCCTTGTGTGTCAGGATTGGGGGTCGCTGGTCGGTTTGCGTCTAGTGGGCGAAATGCCCGACCGCTTCGCTGGCGTTGTACTGTCAAACGGGGGCTTGCCTGAAGGCGGCCCCGCGCCGCGTGCCTTTGCGATCTGGCGCGCTTTTTCGAAATGGAGCCCCATTTTTCCGATTGGTAAAATCGTCAGCGCAGGAACCAAGCGCGGGTTGAGTGATGCGGAAATTGCCGCCTACAACGCGCCTTTTCCCGACAGCGGATACACGGCTGCAGCACGGATATTTCCATCCTTCGTTCCCTTCGAAAATAATGTCGCGATCCCTGACCAGAAAAAGGCTTGGGCGGTTCTCGAGAAATTCGACAAGCCGTTTCTCTGCTGCTTCAGCGATGGTGACCCTGTTACCAGAGGAGGCGAGGCGAGGTGGATTGGCCGCGTTCCGGGAACTGAAGGCCAGCCTCACACCACACTGAAAGGCGGGCACTTCATTCAGGAAGATGATCCCAAAGGATTTGTTGACTGCATATTGAAAGTCGCCAAGGCGTGAAAGCGCAACAATTGTCGGTAAATTAGAGGAGCGTGGGGTCTTGAAAACAGCAGTGGTGACGGGTGCAGCCCAAGGGGTCGGTCTGGCGACATCGGTCAAATTGGCCTCCAACGGTTTTCATGTGGTTTTGACCGACCTGCAACCGTTGGAAAGCACAATCGCGGAGCTTTCGGCATCCGGATTATCCGTCCAGGGCATTAGCGGCGATATCGACTCGGAAGAATTTGTCGCTGCGCTTGCCAGTCAGGTCGCTTCGGAACATGGCGCCGCCGATGTGCTGGTCAACAATGCCGGGATCAGCATGATCGTCCCGGCCGAAGAAATTGGGCGGAGCGAATGGCACAAGGTGATGTCCATAAACCTAGAGGCCGCATTTTTCCTCTCGCAAGCCTTTGGACGCCAGATGTTGGCCCGAGGCAGCGGTAGCATCGTCAATGTCGCGTCAATCGCCGGACTATATGGAATCATCCACCGGGCGGCCTATAACGCGTCCAAGCATGGCTTGATCGGCCTGACCCGTACTTTGGCAGCCGAATGGGGCGGACGCGGCGTTCGCGTTAACGCCGTTTGCCCCGGCTGGATAAAGACCGATATGGATGTCATGTCACAGGCCACGGGCGCCTATAATGATGATGACATCATTGACCGGGTCCCCATGGGCCGTTTTGCCAAAGCCGAAGATGTGGCGGCCGCGATCGCTTTCCTGGCGTCTGAGGATAATTTCATCAATGGCGTGAGCCTGCCGGTCGACGGCGGCTGGACCGGCGATGCGAGCTGGAACAGCTTGCGGACGAAAACGCGGGCTGGATAGAAACTACGTAAAATATATCCAGCGTTTTGGCTGCCTGCGGTGGGATCGACGGTTGCAGGCAGCCTCCACGCGACGGTCTGGTGAACCGTTAGAAGCGGTACGCCAGACCGGCACTAATGACCCACGGATCGAGGTCATGTTTTGTTTGTAGCGCCGTTGCAGCGCCCGCACGGAATGTTGCCGTGGTGCCCACGAAATAGCGTTTTGCGTCTATCGAAAGACCAAGGCCTTTGTCGTTCAGCTTCAGGTCGAGACCGGCTTGCAGAACGAAGCCAAGCTCATCGGAAAGATTGACATCGGTTGCGCCTAAGGCGGCGGCGTCAGCGCCCACATCTTCGCTGAAGATGAAGAAATGGGTGGGGCCTGCGCCGAGATAGGGCTTTACACCTTCACTCAGATTGAAATGATATTTCGCCGTGACGGTGGCGGGAAGAATGATCGCATTTTCAATCAGACGAGCTCCGGCCAACGCGCCCGTTCCGCGCACATCATGGGGAGTGATGCAGCAGATGGTCTCAATCGAGAAATTGGACGAAAGAAAATATTCCGCAGCGATGGTAGGGACGTATGAGTCCGTGGCGCGTGTCTGCGACCCTGCGGGCAAGCCGATAAGGTCGGTTTTGACGTCGGTGATGGCGCCGTCAGGCAGCACGCCCGTTGCAAATGCCTTCAACTGGATCTTGCCTTCATTGTCTCCGGCATAGGCGGGTGTTGCCATAGAAATTGCGGCAGCACAGCAGGCCGCAAAAGGGAGGTTATGCCTTTTCATCGTTATTTTTCCTTATGGGGAATTCTGGGGAGGAATGTCCCGTTTGGGGGGAGGGGATGGCCGCCCGTTAAGGGCGACCATCTGGGGGGCATTAGTCTTTGTGGGGCAAAGACGAATGGTGCAGAACGATCCGCAATTTGCCTTCACCGTCGCGGACATAGCCCCAGGTCTTGTCGACCGTGGTCACATTGCCCTTGGCGTCGGTTAGCATGACATTGCCCATTGACGTTGCCGAGTTGCCGGTGATCAGCACGCTTGCATTTTCGATCTTGTACGAACGCCAGCCTTTCAGCGCGAAGCCGGTGTCCTTGGGAAAGTTTTTGTCGCCACCAACAAAATAGGCCAGGGCACCGTCACGCTGGGTGCGGAATGTTTGCGGTGCAACGGTCAACGTCGGCTTGAACAGGACAGGGCCCATATTGTAGCCATAAGCGGTGTCGAGAACGGTTTCAGCGAGGCGCTTCGCGGCGGCATAGCCTTTGCGGTCATATTCGGTGGAAATGGCGACCAGAGCCTGGCCCCAAGCCTGTTGCGCGGCTTCGACTTCGGCCAGTGTAATCGGCGCATAAGGTGCCGAAGCGGCATGTACCGACTGTGTTCCGGCGATGGCAGGCGAGGCCATAAGCGACAGGGGGAGCAGCGCTGCGGCTGCGATCTTCAAACGAAAACTCTTCATAATCTGCACTCCCGATTTAAAGCCGCGCTGCAACTCTGCGGACGTGCAGGTGGCGCGGCATGAACAATGGACTTGGTGCCCATGACGAAGAGATAGAGTTATTCGCAGGGGGCTAAAATTGGCCGGATGGCCCGCCGCGCGGCCTAGGCCGGTTGGCCTATGCACTCCGCGCCCGAATGTTTACAACGGCGCGATGCGAATCTCGTCACCGCTCCTCGACCAGCAGATCGATACGATCACGGAATTGCGCGAACTCTATCGCGCTTCCGAAGCGCGCGGCGCGCGGTTACGGTTGCTGTCGACAAGTGGACGTGAAATGGCGCAGGCCACGCAGGAGAATAGCGCAGAGGTGTTGCGGCGCTGCGCCGAAAGGCTGGCCTTTTTTGTTGGCAAATCCCATGCCGAGATCAGTTTGCGGACAGAAGATACCGGGATCGCCATATTAGCCCCCGGCGAAGGAAAACGCATCGTCGGTCGCATCATCATCGACGGCCTGACGGGGATGGAGCAAATCGTCGACCGTGAGGATGCCGAAGCTTTCCGGATGCATCTGGAACTTATGGGCGCGACAATTGCGCGCATGAATGACGCCCATGATCGCGATCGGCTGTTAAATACATTGCAGGAACGCGAGCTTCGGCTTGAATATCTCGTGGGACGCATGTTCTCCACACAGGAGGAAGAACGCCGCCGCGTGTCGCAGGAACTGCACGATGGGGTCGCCCAGACCGCAACGGCGCTGGTGCGTATTCTTGAGGGCACGACAACACAGCCCAACGCCGATATTCCCGCTGCGGAACGCGTCAAGCTTGCGGCAATTGCGCGCGATCTGGTGACAGAGTTGCGGGGCGTCATCGGCGGGCTGCGGCCCACATTGCTCGATGATCTGGGGCTTGAAGCCGCTCTGGTCGCGCTGGCCGATGCCCTTCGCGTCGATGGTTATGACGTTGCCGTTGATCTTTCGAAACAGGCCGTCACATGGCCCGCGCATCTCGAAACCGCCCTGTTTCGCGTAGCGCAAGAGGCGGTTGCGAATATCCGTAAACATGCCGGTCCGTCGTGCCGCGTTGTGGTGGAACTGGCGGTGTCGGATGAGCCCGATGGCTGCTTCTTACGCATTCAGGATTTCGGCAAAGGCTGTCCGTCACCGATGATGGAAAGCCCGACGGTAAACGCGGGTAGCCATGTCGGCATAGAGGTTATGCGCGAACGAATGGCCGCTGTCGGTGGCAGCTTGCGCTGGACGTCGCCACCACAAGGTGGCGTGTGCGTCCTTGCCCAGTTTCCGGTCACCTTCTGATTATGGCGCTAGCACGAATACTGATTGTCGACGATCACGCGCTTGCGCGCGAAGGTTTGAAGGCGGTTCTGGCGGGCGAAGGCTTTGAAATTGTCGGTGAGGCTGCAACGGGGGAAGAAGCCGTTGCGCTCGTCAAAAAATATCTGCCCGACATTGTGCTAATGGATGTCCGGCTCGGTTCCGGAATGGACGGGTTGCAGGCAACACGGGCGATTGTGGCCCTAGATCTGCCAACCCGCGTTCTCATGCTCACACTGCACGATATGCCCGCCTATGTGCGAGAAGCTCTGGCGGCAGGCGCTGCCGGATATGTACTCAAGGACACCGCGATTGAAGACCTGCGGCGCGCAGTGACCCAGGTGTTGGCCGGGCAGACCGCGGTGCCGCTCGATTTGATGAACGCGGCGCTGCGCGCGCCGGAGCGCAACATTCGCCCGACAGACACGAAAGCAGTACTGACCGAACGCGAGCACGAAGTGTTGATGCTCGTATCCCAAGGTATGACGAACAAGGAAATCGCGCGGACCCTGACCATCAGTCCGGCCACAGTAAAGGCGCATGTAGAGCGGATTATTGCTAAGCTCGGCGTTTCGGATCGCACCCAGGCCGCGGTTGTTGCCACCCAAGATCGAGCGAAGGACGCTTAAGCAATGCCTGCTGCAAAATCCGGGTGGGCGATAACCAGCTATTGGACTGACCGTCCGCTCGCGTTCAAAGGCCTTGTTGTTGTGGCGCTCCCGCTCGGCATTTTGTTCGGGGCGCTCATTTCCCTCTACTTAGCAAGTAATGCGGAATCGCGCGCCGAAGACGATGTTCGCCGTGCCTTTGCGATTCAGCGCGATACCTATCAGGTGCATGCCTTGCTGGCGGAAGCGGCGGCAGGTGTCAGGGGCTATGTCCTCACGAGTCAGTCGCGCTTTCTGGAACCCTATCGTAAAGCGGAGGCGGAACTGCCCGCGACCATGACGCGCCTCGATGCGGAAATCCGGGACGCGGAAGTGCGGCAACGGTTCGAACGCATCAGACAGGCCACAGTGCGCAAACGCGAAGGTCTGAAAAAAATTGTTGCGCTCGCCGGATCGCCTGCCGTCCGGTCCTCAAATGCACTCGCGATCGAAGAAGCGCTGATTTCGAACAAGATTGTTCTCGACGGAATGCGGCGGGAGATTGAAAATATCCAACGGCGCGAACGCGTTCTTCTCGACCAGAGGCAGGCCAAGGTCGATGAGGTCCGCAACCGCTTTCTGCTTCTGACAGCGATCAGCGCAATGATCGGATTGCTGGGCAGTCTTGCTGCCGTATATCTGTTCTCGACCGGCATCGTACGCCGCGTCCGCACACTCGAACATAATGCAGAACTGCTGGCGCGGGGCGAAGCCCTGACGCCCATGCCGGACGATGCTGACGAAATTGGAACTTTGGGGCAGCGGATGGACAGAGCGAGCGCCCTTCTTCGCGCACGCGAACAAGCGCTGCGTGAAAGCGAGGAACGTTTTCGCCTCGTTATCGAAGGGGTCCGCGATTACGGAATTTTTGTGCTCGATCCGGACGGCATAGTAGTGAGCTGGAATTTCGGAGCCGAGCGGATCAAAGGCTGGATGGCCGAAGAGATATTGGGGCAGCATTTCAGTCGCTTCTACCCGGAAGAAACGCAAACCTATCTACCTTCGCAAATGCTGGAACGGGCGAGTGAAGCCGGTACCGCAGAAGATGAGGGCTGGCGCGTACGCAAGGATGGGTCCCGTTTCTGGGCAAATGTCGTGATCACCGCACTTTACGACGATCGGGGCGATCTCAGGGGCTTTGCGAAAGTGACCCGTGATATGACCGAGCGCCGCCGGTCGGAAGAGGCATTGCGCATTGCGCGTGAGGAGGCGGTCGCTGCAAGTCTGGCAAAAAGCGAGTTTCTATCCCGGACGAGCCACGAATTGCGGACGCCTCTCAGCGCGATTTTGGGCTTCGGGCAATTGCTGGAACTGGACGAGGAACAGTTTTCGCCACGGCATCAGGAGGCGGTGCACCAGATCATGAAGGCAGGTCGACATCTGCTGTCGCTGATCAACGACCTCCTCGACATTTCCAGTATTGAAGCCGGTGGTACCGAGGTGTCGATCGAAGATGTCGACATGAGCGAATTGCTGCAGGAGGTGCACGCATTTGCATCACCGATCGTAGCATCCGCGGGGCTGCAATTTGTCCTTGAATTACCCGCACCAGACCTCTTGGCCCAGGCAGACCGGCGGCGCGCGACACAGGTGGTTTTGAATCTGGTCGCGAATGCAGCGAAATATAATCGAAGCGGTTCGATGGTGCGCTTGTCGTGCCGACCCATTAACGACATGGTGCAGGTCTTGGTTGAAGACGACGGCGATGGCATTGATGTATCGGACATTCCCCGCTTGTTCACGCCCTTTGATCGCCTCGGGCAGCAAACCCGTGCCAAGGTGGAAGGGACAGGTCTCGGGTTGGCCCTTTCCAAACGGCTGGTCGAATCCATGCACGGCGAAATCGGTTTTGACGCCCGAGAAAAGGGCGCGTGCTTCTGGTTCACACTGCCTGTCGCCAAAGCCATTAAGGAAGATGAAAATTCATGCCAGCCAGACTGATCAGCAATCAGGAACTTCTTAGTCGACGCATTTTGGCCATTGATGACGAGGAAACCAACGTCCTTTTGCTCGCAAATGTGCTGGACCGGGAAGGCTATCGGGATGTCCATTGCCTGACAAACCCCGAGCAGGCACTAGAAATGTATATTAAACTATCACCTGATCTGGTGCTGCTGGATTTAATGATGCCGAAAGTTGACGGGTTTCAATTGCTCGAAGCCTTCTCGCGGCATGATCAACCCGACGAATTTCGGCCGGTCCTTGTCCTTACCGCGGATACGACCCTGCAGACCCGCCGACGTGCTCTTGCGCTTGGTGCGAAAGATTTTGTTGCGAAACCGTTCGACGTCATTGAAGTTGCTTTACGGATTTCCAATTTGCTGGAGACCCGCATATTGTATGAACGCCTTCGGCAGGGTTGAGTCCCGGCGCTGAATACAAATATAACCGCGAAAGATGTACTGGTATGAAATTGGGGAAGCTCAAAAACGTCATCATCATTCTGACTGCGGCTACCACAGCCTGTGGAGGCGGAGGCTCTGGTGGCGGGGGCGGATCTGCTCCTCCTACCAGCATAACACCCACGCCGCCTCCGCCGACTTCCTCATCGTGCAGTCTTCGCAGTCGCCAGGATTTTGCTTTCGCCGTTCTCAATGAATGGTATCTGTTTCCAGAACTCTTGCCATCAAGTTTGAGCCCAGCGTCTTATACGACCGTCCAGGATTATATCGATGCTCTAACGGCAACGGCCCGTGCACAGGGCAAGGACCGTTTTTTCACCTATGTGACGTCCATCCAGGAAGAAAATGCATTTTTCTCGTCCGGTTCGACCGCAGGTTTTGGTGTCCGTTTCGCCTATCAAGGCAACCGTCTGTTTGTCATAGAAGCGTTTGAAGGCGCGCCTGCTCTTGCGGCGGGGTTGGATCGCGGGACGGAAATACTTGCCATCGGAACGACGGGTTCGAACCTGGTCAATGTGAGCGACATTCTGGCGACCCAGGGCGCAAATGGCGTTACCGATGCATTGGGTCCAAGCACCGCGGGCACAAGCCGGGTTTTGCGTATATCCAATGCCTCTGGCACGCGGGACGTCACCGTGACAAAGGGCAATTTCAATATCGACCCCTTGTCGACGCGCTACGGCGTCAAAACCATCGATAATGGCGGTCAACGTGTCGGCTATATCAATATGCGGACATTTATTTCGACGGCCGATAACCAGTTGCGGACAGCATTTGCCGATTTCCGGGCGCAAGGTATCACCAATTTCGTGATCGACTTCCGCTATAATGGCGGCGGTCTTGTATCCACGGCCGAACTGATGGGCGATCTGCTCGGCGGCAACCGCCTCAGCAGCGATGTCTTTACCTTTACACGGTTCCGGCCATCCAAGTCGTCCAACAACGAAACCCGCCGTTTTAGCGCGCAATCGCAGTCGGTTTCGCCGGTGAAAATCGCCTTCATATCGACTGGCGCTACAGCGTCCGCGAGCGAATTGGTGATGAACAGCTTTGTACCCTTTTTAGGTGTCAATGCGGCTTTGGTGGGCAGCAACAGCTTTGGAAAACCTGTCGGACAGATCGCGCTGGATCAAACCGCCTGCGATGATCGCATCAGGGTCGTTGCCTTTGCCAAGGAGAATGCGGCCGGGCAGGGTGATTATTTTAATGGTCTGGCGCAAACCATGCGGACAACCTGCGCCGCGGCCGATGACATCACACGCCCTTTGGGCGACCCGCAGGAAGCATCGCTGCGTTCTGCGCTTGATTTCTTGGCCGGGCGAAGCTGCACCCCGGTCATCGCGGGCCAAAGCGCACAAAGCGCGATGTCGCAAAAGGAACGCCGGGTTCTACCCCTGCCAGAAGCCCCCAATGTCGCGCAGCGCGAGGTTCCCGGATCCTATTAAGGCTCTGGAAAAACAGTATAAATCTGAGTGAAAACTGGTTCCCCGGTAAAGAGGCAAGGTAACGGTTTTTATGCTTCCGCATATGTTCAAATTCTTATATTAAGTGTTTAACACTGAACGGTATTTTATCCGGATTATGTCCGGCAGCTTCCGCACGCATTCTCCAAAATCCAGTGCAAAATGTGGGAACGAATGTTGTCTGATTGTCGCCACCCTTCAGTCGGACGATTGGCGGACTGGACTGAAGCTTCAGAACGACTTTCCGGCGAATTCATAAACAATATGATAGGCCGCTGTAAAAATGGAGCACTAAGCGTTAAAATCTATCCACGAGCTAAAGCATAAGCTCTACGTCGAATAAGCTAACAAAAATCGATCAATCGCGGCCTCTAAAGAAGCTGTGGTCACTGAAGCAGCAGCTTTTTCAGGGTCGGAGAACCGCCACTCGACGTCGGCAAAGCCTTTAACACTGCCAAATAGATGTGCAGCAGCCTCTTGTGGATTGGCCTTGGCTAGCTTTCCCTTCTCCATCTCGCATGCAAGCATTTCGATGAGCATTTTTTGCATCAATCGTGGGCCGGCATTGAGGAATAGTTCGCCCAATTCAGGATGGCGTTCGACCTCGGCTGCCATGCGTCGGTCAAAGCGGATTATATCGGGGCTGCTCAAAAACTCCATCATCGCCTGCGCGAAATTCACGAGTTCGGTGCGGAGCGGCATTTCCTCGTCCGACATTTCCGGTAAATTCCCTCTCATGATGCGGCATTCGCTGCCGACCATTGCGGAGAACAGATTTTCCTTGTTCTGGAAATGGTTGTAAATTGTCACTTTGGACACGTTGGCAGCCGCAGCGATCCGTTCGATCGACGCCGATTCAAATCCATATTCGAAAAATTCATCCCGCGCCGAGGCAAGGATGGCATCCTGCTTCGCCTGATCGACCGGCCGGTGGGCTAGCCTTTTACCCGTATTCATTTCTACTCCGATTCACTTATTGGACGGTAGCGTTTAATTAAACGCTTACGTTCACTATCTAGGCACGGCAAAATGAACACAAGCCGACTCAAATGGCAAATCAAAAGGATAAGCAAGAGGTGAACTGGGTCGCAATCCGGATGCTGACAGGGGACAGGGTCAAATTCATCGGCCTTGTCTTCGGCGTCGCGTTTTCGACGCTTTTGATCACGCAGCAGCTGACCATTTTCGTGAACTTGCTCATGCGCGGCGGTGTTGCAGTGCAGGAGGTGTCTACCGCAAATGTCTGGGTAATGGACCCGGCAACCCGCACCGCCGATGTGATTTATCCCATGCCGATCACGGCGCTCGACCGTGTGCGCAGCGTATCTGGCGTAGCGTTTGCGTCGCCGTTGCTTCGCAGCAACGCGTCGATCCGCACGCCCGAGGGTGATCTTGAGGGCGTTACCGTCATCGGCGTAGACGACAGTTCGCTGGTCGGCATTCCGCGCAGAATGTTTGAGGGCGACCCTGCGCGCTTGATGGACCCGGATGCGGTATTTATCGACGATGTCGGGTCGCGCAAATTGTTTGCGCCAGGACAAACAGTCATCGGGTCGCAACTTGAGCTGAACGACCAGCGGGCGATCATCAAGGGCATAGTCGACAGCACACCGACCTTCACCGCCCAGGTGACGCTGTACACGCGTTACTCGAATGCGCTCAATTTTGTGCCGGGGACCCGCAACCGGTTGTCGTTCGTGCTCGTGCGCAGCGATGCAAATGTATCGCCAGAGACGCTTGCCGGTCGCATAACCGAGCAGACCGGGCTCAAGGCACGGACTACGCAGCAATTCACCCGCGACGGTATCGATTTCATCATCGAGAATACCGGCATCCCGATTAACTTCGGCATCACCGTTGTCCTGGGCGTGATTGTCGGCGTGGCGATTGTCGGCCTGACCTTCAGCCTTTTTATCCGCGACAACATCAAACAGTTCGGTGCGTTGAAGGCGATTGGCGTGACCAATCGCAAGATCATGGTCATGGTTGCCGCGCAATCCGGGTTGGTGGCATTGATTGGCTATGGTTTGGGATTGACCATGGCGGCGGGATTTATAGGCGGTGGCGCCGCAGGTAGCGACGATTTCAAAGGTTTCTACATGCCAAATCAAATCCCGCTGATTACTGCGGCTTTGGTGTTGGCGATCATTGCGCTAACCGGATTTATCGCCATTCGCTCTGTCCTGAAAACCGATCCGGCATCGGTGTTCAGATGAGCAGATTTGCAATTTCCGTCCATGGTGTGGCCAAAGACTTCCCTGTCGGCGACGATAACATCCGCGTGCTTCATGACATCAATGTCGATGTGAATGCAGGCGAGTTGACATATCTCGTCGGCGAGTCCGGTTCGGGAAAGACCACGCTGATCTCGATCATCGCCGGCATATTATATCCGACCGAAGGCCGGGTGCAGGTGTTCGATACCGAAATTTACGACCTTTCCGACAATGAACTGGTCATGTTCCGGCTCGCCAATATCGGTTTCATATTTCAGCAGTATAATCTGATCCCGACGCTGACCGCGGCTGAGAATGCAGCCATCCCGCTGATCGCAGATGGCATGAAACGCGATGAGGCGGTCGAGCGCGGCAGAGTGCTGCTCGAAAAGCTCAACATCGCCAATCAGGCCGACAAATTTCCGCGACAGCTGTCCGGTGGCCAGCAGCAACGTGTCGCGATTGCACGTGCTTTAGTGCACGAGCCGCGCTTGATTGTCTGCGATGAGCCAACCGCTGCACTTGACGCGAAGTCGGGGCGGCGGGTGATGGACTTGTTGCGCGAAGTTGCTTTGTCCGAAGATCGCGCTGTCATCATCGTCACTCACGACAACCGGATTTTCGATCTCGCTGACCGTATTCTCGCGATGGAGGACGGACGCATTACTCATGACGGCCGCGACAAGGCCATACTCATGCAAGAGGACGCCCAATGAAACGCCCCAGCTTCTCCCGTATCATTCTACCGATTATCGCCGTCATCGGCATTATTGGCTCGATTGTCTATCTGATGACGTCACAGCCCGACACGTCGCTCAGTAATCCTAAGGAGACTCCGGCGCGAACGCCGCAATCGCAGCGCCAGACAGGTAGTATTGTGGGCACGGGTGTCACGGAGCCATCAAGTGAAGTGGTCGATATCGCGGCGCATGTCCCCGGCGTAATTGCCAAAGTGTTTGTGGCTCCCGGTGATCAGGTTTTGGCAGGTCAGGCTTTGCTAGAAATCGACAGCCGCAATGCGCGCGCAGCGGTCAGCGAAGCTGTCGCACGTGCCGCCACAGCGCGGCAAAGCATAAATGCGGCGCAAACCTCGTTGCGGGTCGCGCAAAACCAATATGCGCTATACCAAAATGTTGACGACACGCGCGCGGTATCACAGCAGGAAGTGATCACGCGGCGCGATGCGGTGGCAGATGCGCAGGCGCAACTGGCGGTGGCGCAAGCTCAAGCGCGGCAAGCCGAAGCACAGGTCGTGCAAGCCCGCGTAGAACTGGACCGTCATATCGTGCGCGCGCCCTCCGCTATGGAAGTGTTGCAGGTGGATACCCGCGCTGGCGAATATGCAGGGACGCAAGGCACGGCGTCGGTGCTGATGAAGCTTGGCGCGACCAAGCCACTTCATGTCCGGCTCGATATTGACGAAAACCAGCTCGAGAAAATCGCGATAGGCCAGCCAGCGGTGATCAGCGCACGCGGCGATGCCAAAAGGCAAGTGAAGGCCGTGTTTGTACGCGTAGAGCCACTGATCGTTCCAAAGCGGTCCTTGACCAATAGCGCGACCGAGCGCGTTGATGTTCGTGTATTGCAGTTGATCTTCGCTTTGCCGCAAGAGGGTAGCCAGTTCTTTGTCGGGCAGCAGGTTGACGGATTTGTTCCTGCAAAGGCCAAGCAATGAGACGTTCCTTTGCGCTTTTGGCGGTGGCCGTGCTGGCGGGGTGCGCGTCGGTGGGCGAGGGGCCTTCGGCGTCTTCGGTTACGGTACCGTCGACGTTTGTCTATGCACCGCCAGTAGAATCGCGTGCGACGCTTGCCGTGCTTTTGCCCAATGAAGACCCAGCATTCCAGAGCTTGCTAACGGCGGTCGAAACGCAAGCGCCTGACCTGCAAGTTGCGCTCGCGCGCGTCGATGCGGCGCGTGCGGCTTTGCGTGCCGCGGGTACAGCCCGGGCACCGAATATTGGCGTTGAGGGTAATGCGAGCTACGCACGCAGCAGCGAGAATGCAGTAACCAATTTGCCGCCGGGGTTCACGATCGATCCAACCAACAGCAATTTTTCGACCGGGATCAATGCTTCCTGGGACCTCGATCTTTTTGGCCGTCTACGCGCTTCGCAACGGGCGGCTAGCCTTCGGCTGGATGCCGCCGATGCCGATGCACGTGCGGTTCGGCTCGCGCTGGTCACCGATATTGCCCGCGCTGTAGTGGATTATCGTACCGCGCAAGCCAAGTTGAGGATTGTCGAGGATGACCTGGCCGATGCTGCGTCATTGGTGAAGCTCACCGATACCCGGGCTCGCGCTGGAATAGCGCCCGGTTTGGATCTGGTGCGCGCTCAAAGCCTTGAAGCTGCTGCCCGGTCGCAACGCGGCCCTGCCGAAGCAGAGCTTGCTGCGGCTCTTGGCCGGCTTGTGACGCTGACCGCGCGCGATGGCGCTTCGGTGGCAGCAGCGTTCGAATTCCCCGCGAGCGATGATCTGGCGGGGTTACCTGCGGTTGGCTTGCCATCGGCACTTCTGCGCCAGCGTCCCGACATCGTTGCTGCAGAATATCGGCTTGGTGCAGCGAACTCTGAAATTGCTGCAGTCGCTGCTGCACGGTTTCCGCAGATCAGTATCAACGCCGCGCTTGGGCTTGCAGCATTGGCATTGGGCGACCTTTTCAACGCAGACTCGCTGACGGCGTCGCTCGGAGGCTCGGTTGCCGCTCCATTGCTCGATTTTGGCCGGGTAGAGGCACAAATCGACGCGCGCCAAGCTGATGCGAAAGAGGCCTTTGCCTTGTACCGGCGTGCAGTGTTTACCGGAATCGGTGAAGCCGAAAGTGCACTTGGCAGCTTGCAAGCCAATCGCAACCGACTTGCCGCGCTTGAAACGCAACTAGGGATTGAGCGGGACTCGGTCGCGCTATCGACTGCTCGATACCGCATGGGGCTTAGCGATTTTCTAGGCGTGATCGATGCGCAGCGCCAGCTGAATGCAGCACGGCAAGCGGTTGTGGAGACAGCAGCCTCCGCCAAAAGGTCGCAAATTGAAGTTTATCGAAGCTTTGGCGGATAAATAGGTTTTAGCGACATCTGACATCGTTTTAATCGGTCAAATTTCTCATTAGGCTATACGTGCTGGCGTTCAATTTTTTATTTTGGTTGCAAAAGCCACCATGCGCTAAATGCCTCTCCAAACGGCTTCAATCATCGGCGCCTGAAGCTGTTTGTCGTTATCGCCGCCGATTCTAAACGGTCTGAATATTGATGCGACCTAAAGGCACTGCTGTGCAGACGAAATGCAAGGCGGAAGACTTTAGGCTAAATGACTGATTGTAGGGGCTTCACCTATTGGGAAAAACGCTTCCGAGCGCTGTTGCAAAGACCTGTGGCTATTCACGCACCATATCGCTGCTGGGTTCGGGTGCGTCGATTATTGGAATGGCGTCTCCACCCAGTTGGCTATCTGTACCCAGTAGCTTCCCTATCTTAATTTTGATTGGACCAATACCTACGGGCGATTACTACAAACGTCTTCCAGATGAGGTACATCGGGATCAATGGAGCTTTTTGGATGCACTATTACCCCAGAGCATGCCCTTTAAAGTTTTCACTGCACGACGGACAAGAATCTGCCACGTCTCGACGGCGCGTGCGATGTCAAATTTTTTACTGGACGCAGAGATTTTTCTTATCCCGAATCGATCCGGCCCTGATCAAGGTTCAATGATGCCCGAACAAGAATTTCCCTCAATGTACGTTTTTCTTCAAGCGTCGTATTTCGCCATAAGAGATCATGCAGCCTATCAGCAGATTCTCTCAGTTCCGGCAGAAGCTTATCGATTTGCTCGGTTAGGATGAGTTGCCATGCCCGACGGTCTGTGGTGGCTCTTTGCCTTTCCATCAATCCTTTCGCACAAAGTCCGGCGACCGCTTGGCCGATAGTTGCAGATTCCAGTTCGAGTCGCTTTGCAATTTCAGACTGCATCAACAACGGTTCACGAAGAAGTTGTCCGATTATTCGCCATTGCGTCTGATTGAGACCTATTTTGCCGATCCGTGCATCATAAGCTCGTCTTGCCCCACGACTGATGTCGTCCATCAAGTAAAGTATACGGTCGTCGTCAGTAAGCGCGCTTTCTCTTGGCATCGGTCGCGGCATAGGGTCGAGTTTCGAGTTCATACCGCTGTTTAAAGGGTTTCGTCAGATTGCCCAAACTCAAAGTACTAAACAATTTTACTATACGTGTGGGAGTGTCTACGTCATGAGGCAGTATCATACATAACCAAAATAATTCGAAAGAGGCAGATGACCGATAATCCAAATGATCGGGAGCAAGAGAGCACGCCTGCATCCAGCCTGCGATCCAAACGCAAGTTACATATTGTAATCTTCATAGCGGTTGCCGCTGCCCTCATCGCAGGTGGATGGTGGTATTTCAGGTATGTCAGCTACGGGCAGTATATGCAGTCGACTGACAACGCTTATGTTGCTGCCGACAGCGTCGTTGTCTCGTCAAAAGTCGCCGGCTACGTCGACAAGGTTCTCGTCTCAGAGAACGATCAGGTAAATCGTGGCGAGGCGCTCGTGCAGCTGGACCTGCGCGACTATGACGCTCAGGCACAACAGGCACGTGCGCAGATCGCCGCAACGCTTGCCGGGGCAGACACCATCCGCTCGCAGGTAACCGAACAGGACGCAGCAATCCGCCAGGCGCAGGCTCAACTTGCAGCGAAGCGAGCGACACTCGACCTCGCCAATGGGCAGGTAGCCAGGTATCGACCCCTCGCCGCGACCGGAGCGGAACCGCGTGAAAAGCTTGAGCAGTATGAGACACAGGCGCAGCAGGCGCGAGCCGAATTTGTTTCGGCCCAGGCTGCAGTCTCTGCAGCCACCAGTCGACGAGGCACCCTTTTCAAACAGATCGGCCAGGCCCAGGCCCAGTCTGATGCGGCGCGCGCACAGCTGGAAGCTGCGGATCTTAATGTCACATCGACCCTGCTGCGAGCGAGCAAGGGCGGCCGCGTGGGCGATCTCTCGGTAAGGGTCGGCCAATTCGTTCAGCCCGGTCAGCGATTGATGACCGTGGTTCCAGTGAAAGAAATTTATGTGACGGCTAATTTCAAGGAGACGCAGGTAGGCCTCATGCGCGCGGGCCAGTCCGTCAGACTCGAGGTCGATGCTCTTCCCGATTTCGAGATCGCCGGACGAGTGGACAGTATCTCGCCTGGAACAGGAGCGGAATTTTCGGTCCTCCCTCCCGAAAATGCCACGGGCAACTTCACCAAAATTGTCCAGCGGATAACGGTTCGCATCGCAATAGAGGCCTCTCCTAAAGTGCGCCGTTTGCTCGTACCGGGCATGTCGGTTGTTGCAACGGTCGACACCCGAAACGCTGCCGGTGAGCTCAAAGAAATCTCGAGCGCCGCAAAATGAAAGCGGAGCTCGCATCGCAAAGCACTTCTGGTGCTCCCGCTACGGACCGGCAGAATGCCGATGTCACCGCATGGATCGCGGTGGCAGCGGGCGCACTTGGCGCGATGCTGGCAACACTCGATATCTCGATCGTCAATTCAGCTCTCCCGGTGATTCAGGGCGAGATCGGGGCAAGCGGCACGGAGGGCACCTGGATTGCAACCGCGTTTCTCGTCGCCGAAATCGTAGTAATTCCGCTTAGCGCTTGGCTTGAACGACTCTTTGGTCTTCGAAACCTGCTCATTATTGCAGTCTCCGCGTTCACCGGCTTCTCGATTCTTTGCGGAGTTGCGACCGACCTCACGACAATGATTATCGGACGTACGGGCCAAGGTTTCATGGGCGGTGCACTTATTCCGACCGCGATGACCATTGTGGCTAAAAGATTGCCACCCCATCAACAGCCAATCGGCATGGCGCTATTTGGCATGACAGTGATTCTCGGTCCCGTCATGGGGCCGTTGATCGGTGGCTGGCTAACCGAAAATTTGAGCTGGCATTATGCATTCTTTGTCAATGTGCCAGTCTGCGGCCTGCTGCTGCTGTTTCTCTTCGTGGGATTGCCTCACGAGGAGCCTAATTGGGAATATCTGACCGAAGCCGATTGGGCGGGAATTCTCGGCCTTATATTGGGTTTGGGCGCTTTGACTGTGCTGCTGGAGGAAGGTCACCGTGAAGAATGGTTTGAATCTTCGTTTATTCGCTGGCTGACTCTTATTGCCGTTATCGGTTTCAGCTCGTTGATCTACGGGCAAATGAATGCCCCAAAGCCCGTCCTGAAACTCCGCCTCCTTCTCGATCGCCAGTTTGGCAGCGTTGCAGTGATGGCCCTGGCGTTGGGAATGGTCATGTATGGTTCGACCTACGTCATTCCCCAATTCCTTGCGATAATCTCGGATTATAATGCTTTCCAGACCGGGCTGGTCATTTTCTGGATGGGTATTCCCGCCTTCCTGCTTATGCCTGTCCTCCCCTTCATGATCCGCAGAATCCACATCCGCATTGCCGTCGGGGTGGGTATGCTGCTGATGGCGATAAGCTGTTTCGTCAGCATCAGCCTCACCGCTCAATCCGGTGGCGCTGTATTTACCGAAGGCCAACTCATTCGCGGGGTAGGCATGATCCTGTCAATGATGTTCCTGAACCAGGCTACTGTCGCCTCCGTGGCGAAAGCCGATGCCGGCGATGCCTCGGGCATTTTCAATGCTGCCCGGAATCTTGGTGGATCTTTTGCTTTGGCGGGGCTGGCTTCGTTCCAGGACCAGCGGATTTGGCACCATAGCCGCCGCATGGAAGAGTCCCTGAATGCAAATAGCGTTTCGGTTCAGAATCATCTCGATGGGCTCGCGCGAAACTTCGGCGGAATGGATGGCGCCATGGCGATGCTCAGCCGCACCATCCAGCGCGAGGCATTCGTGATGACCTACAACGACGTTTTTCTGGCCATGGGCATCCTGACCTTGGCGACAGTTCCGTTGGTCGTCTTTTTGAAGCCGCTACCAAAGAATACCTCCCTTTCAATGCACTGAGCCTGACATGATAAGAAAATCCACAATATCGCTTCTCGCTATTGCCTTGCTGGCAGGCTGTGTCGCCGGACCCGATTATACAGGGCCTCCGGATATTGTTTCGGCAAACCCGAATGGTGGCTTCGTGCGTGCCAGCAGCGAAGTTGTCGGCACCGCACCTCAGCTTGCAGAATGGTGGTTGTTGCTGAAAGATCCGGAACTGAACCGGCTCGTCGAGGCTGCGCTGGCTAACAATCCCTCGCTCCAGGCGGCGCAAGCGCGGATTGCCCAAGCCCGGGCATCGGTCAGGCAGGAACGGGCAGGACGGTTGCCTACGCTTGGGACACAAGCGACGGTAGTCCAGGGCCGACTGCCTGGCCTTGATATCCAGAACACCGCCCCTCCTTCACCAGGTGCGCCTGGTCCGCAGGGGCAGGGCGACAACCTCAGTATTTACAACGTCGGACTTAACGCCAATTGGGAGTTGGATTTTGCGGGAGGAACCCAGCGGCGGATTGAGGTGAGCAATGCGCAAGCAGCAGCAGCCGTCGCGAATGCAGAGGATGCGAAAGTCCAGCTGACCGCGGAGGTTGCTAACGCCTATGTCAGTTTGCGCGAATCGCAGTTTCGAGCCAAACGGACCCGGGTCCAGATCGAATTGCAGCAGCAGATCCTATCGCTCACATATCAACAATATCAGCAAGGTGTCTTGCCGCTGTTTCCCTTGGGCAACGCGAATGCGGAGCTGGAACTGCTCAAGTCCCAGCTAGCCGAGGCTGAAGCCGACACCGCTGTTTTGCTGGATGCACTCGCCATTCTAGAAGGAAAGGTCCCTGGCACCTCGGACGAAGCGCTGCAGAAGGACTTCGAGGTTCCCCTCCCGCCGGAACAGGTCGCGGTTGGCGATCCGGCTGGTCTTGTCGCTCGTCGGCCCGACATCCGAGGAGCGGAACGAAATCTTGCAGCAGCAACGGCCCAGATTGGCGTGGCCGAAGCGGCACGATTTCCCAAGCTGTCTTTCATGGGAATATTGGGGCTCGGCGGAACATCATTGGACGATCTCTTGGATGTGGGTAGCCCTTCTGTTCTCGCGATTCCGCAACTGCAGTGGAACTTTCTCGATTTTGGCAGGATCGATGCTTCTATAGAACAGGCTGGGTCTGCCCGTGACGAGGCTGTTGCGAAGTATCGCCAGACGGTGCTTGTGGCATTGCAGGACGCAGAGCGAGCGCTCGCGCGCTTCGGGCAGCAGCGCGCTGCCTTGGCTGCGCTGGCGCAGATCAAGCTGCAGGCAGATGGTGCAGCAGATCTCGATCGACAACGCTTTGCAGCAGGAGCGATCTCACGCACGGACCTCAACCGCACTCTTCGCAAGCAGGAGCAAGCGGCTACAGATCTCGTGCGTGGAAAGGCGGCACTAACAATGTCATGGATTGCTCTGCAAAAATCTCTCGGCTTGGGATGGCAGGCCCCTGTTGCGGGATAATATCACGAGCTTTTATCAATATCGTCGCTTGCGATGGACGATATTTGCGAATCGTATTGCGTTCCGATTTTCAAAACCAAGGCTCCAGAAATGCCTCCACTTCTGAAGAG
>ERZ795061.139-NODE-139-length-70798-cov-41.481560_pt1 | contig 70798 bp, 60 predicted proteins | sample MGYA00375145_ERZ795061 | MGnify/ENA primary metagenome ERZ795061 (study PRJEB30190, sample SAMN05720144) | anaerobic digester metagenome | isolation source: active sludge of municipal wastewater-treating anaerobic digesters | place: USA | collected 2014-12-22 ... | reverse complement strand
AAGCTGAAACTGGAAAAATTGTCGGAAGCATAGGGGAAAAGGCTGAAGGCTGAAGGCTGAAGGCTGAAGACTGACGTTGGTTTTCAGCCTTTGAGACCGCTTTGAAAAATGTCATTTCGAGGAGCGCGAGCGACGAGAAATCTAAAGATCCCTCATTGCATTCGGGACATGGATTTCTCCCTTCGGTCGAAGGAACAAAAATGGCGGTTATTCAAAGTTCTCCCTTTATTTGGAGCTGTTTAATGACAGATAACAACAAGGTCGGCACGTTGATCAACTGTTTGTTCTGCGGACACTTCTACCTGACGGGCCGGGCGGAGACTCCCTACGGCTGCCGGGCACACGGTTTCACGACGTTCCGCATGCCTTCCGTGGACGTCTTCGGGGCTTCAGGCGAGGACTGCGCGCTGCTGGTCCGCAGGGAACCGGGCGAACACACGCACGACAAATGCCTCCCCGGGAGAAAGGAAAGGAAAGAGAATATGAATATCTCACAATGGCTGGATCAGAAAGAATCCCAGGGCTTTGATGTGTCCCGCGCAGTCCTGCCCGAAGAGCTGGAGCGCGAAGAAGAGCCGGATGAGACACTTTACTTCAAGGAAATCCGTCCTTGCAGCGTTTTGTGCACGGGTGATCATCCCTTTGCCACGGTCGAGCGATTCGGCCGCTGGTACCGCAGCCGGGGACGGGAAAAGGAAAAAGGACCGCACACCGGCAAACCGCCGTGGTGGTTTTTCACCCGGGACAGAGACCTTGCCTTGCAGACGGCAAAATCCCGCATCGAAAAATAAAGAGCGCCGGACGTCTGATCCGGCGCTCTGCCGTCTTAGCCGGCCAATCCGCCTCTTATGAAAATAATTCCGAAATGCTTCCCGAGACAACCTTTGTGCCCGCCGGCAACGGTTCGGCCCCACAGACAGGCAGAAAGATTTTGAAGGTGAGTTTGCCCGCCTCTTTGTTTTCCGCCGCGGCGCATCCGCCGTAAACGGAAAGAATGGCTTCTGCCGTGGACAGGGTTCGGAAAACGGCGCTTTCGCCCCGGTCCGCCGGAGGGCTTCCTCTGCCTTCGATTTCAACACACGCATAGGCGGGCCCTGCGACGCGTGAAAAAAAGTCCTGATCCGGAAGGGTTTCCGTTCCAACCGTTCCCGCACGAAAAGATAAGGCAGCCGGCGCCCCTCCGAAGAATTCCCCTGCCCCTTTGATCAGGTTGACCAAAACCTGCTGCAGCAGGTCGGGGCTGATACGGACTGACGGACCGCAACGGGGCAGATCGGTTTCCATCCGCGTGTTGGGCGGAACCATCGCCCGGAAAACAGGCAGAAACCGCAAACAGGCCCCGGATATGTCCAGCGGCGCTTGCCCGGATGCGCCGTAGCCCAGACAAAAACCCATACTGCCTGTCAGCCACCGGCAGATCTCCGCCGCCTGACAGGCGGACTTCATGGCTTCGGTAAGCAGCCGGAAAGGCTTTCCATCCTTCGGCAGTTTATCCATCGCCATCTCCATATTGAGCAGAATCCCGACAAAATGATGATTGAAAAGATGAGCCATCCCCGATGCCATGGCATGGGAAGGATCGGTTTTCTGAAACGGTTGGTCGGCCTTAACGACGTCTGTACCCTTTGCGTGCTTTTGTTTGAATTCAACTGCCTGATGAAGCGCCTCCATAAGTTTCCGGGTTCCTCTTCGCTTTTACGATCTTTTCATAAGATGGATTGCAGATGGGCGCGAAGATTGACTTTCGTGTTCCGCAGATCCAATTTCTTGCGAATATTGTTGCGATGCGTCGCAATCGTGTTTGCCGACGTGTTGAGGATATCGGCAATTTCTTTGGTCCCTCTCCCGCTTCGGATCAGATCGGCAATTTGGATTTCCTGCGGGGTGAGATTCGAATGGGTGAGAAGCAGGCTGGTCACAAACGAAGACAAAACATCCTTCAGGCTGTTCTCCAGGCCCTTCAGGTGTTTTCGCTGCCCGGCGTTCAGGTTCGACGCCCGCAGCTTCTTCAGATGAGGGATGACCAGATCCTGAAGGTTGGCCTTCAGCTTATCCTCCACAACATTTTGCGCTTCATTCCCGGAATGGATGAATACGCTCACGAACGGATTGGTTTTCTCCGGATTTTCAGCCAAAAGCCTGCGCTTGTTTTCGTCTTTCTTCTGTCCCGGCATATCAAAAGCCGTCCCCACGAGGCAGGTTGTATTGCGATAGACGACCCGTCGGGAATTGAAAAATAACGCCCGGCGCGTCCCGTCTTTAAAAACGATATCCACTTGAGAAGCATGCTCGCCGAGGCGAAAAATCTTTCCTATTTCTTCAGTGATCACGATGCGCTGGGACTCGTCAAGAAAGTCCAGGACCGACATTCCCTGAAGCTCTTCATGGGAAAGGCCGGACGCCGTCCGGAAGTTGTCGTTCCAGAGGACCAGTCTTAATTGCTGATCCATCACGTAAAACCATCCGGGAAGGCTCTCGATAATTTTTTTGTTGAAGCCGCCTTCTCTGAACCATGGATTACGGGCCTGGTTGAAATCCAAAACCGGAAAAGGCAATGAGTCTTTTCCGTCAGAAATGAAGGCCTCCTCTGCCGGGTTTCCGTCTTCGCAGGACGGTATGTTTTTCATCGCGGTTGAAATCTCTCCTGAAAAAAGCTCCTTTTTCTTACAACCGTCGCGGCAATAAACTTCGGCCGCCAGGATTCCGCGTGCCGGAAAGTTCGACGTTTTCCCGGCAAGAAATTATTGGGGCAAATAAAACCGCCTATGGAAACACTTGTCAACGAGAGAGATTAATGAAATTTTATAGAGATATTATGTATGGAATATACATGGTAATAAATTTTGTTTTTGAGAAAAAGGAAACAAGAAATCGGAGGCGTCGCCCCGATAGGAATGCTTCAAGGTGTTTCGTATCTTATTGTTATCATAAATAAATATCTTAATGGTTGCTTTTTTTGCCCCTGGAAATCACGGTTTTGCGCTACCGGTCATGCGGCTTGGAATCAGCATGATCTGCGCGTTGGGCATTTGCTTTTTCAGCTCTGTCTCCAGCCGGTCCTTCAATCGGTAAACCGTTTCCACTTTCGCGTCGCCTGCAAACTCCAAAAAGATCTCGATGAAGGTATGGCTTCCCGAACGGCGCGTGCGGACGCCATGGATCTGGTCGTAGGCGTCAAAGTTGGCGATCAGTTCGCGCAGAATAATCAGCATGTTGTATTCATCGAGGCTGCGATCCAGCAAATCGCTGATCGACCCGGAGAAAACATCGTAAATCGATTTGATGATGCTGATCATCAGAATCGTCGTCGCGCAGACATCCAGGTAGCGCGTCCAGGGAGCGCCGGAAAAAGCGAGCGAAATGCCCACCGCCAGAATGATCAGCAGGTCTTCCAGCGCACCCATCCTCGCCATGCGCCACATGGAGCTGAAAATGGGCGAGTGCTCCCTTTTGCTCAGCATGTAGTTGCGTATCCAGAGCCAGGTTGACGCGATAAAGGAGGCGAACGTCAGCAGCATGGCCACCAAACCGCCGTGCTGTTCGGCAGGATGGAGAATCTTGGACACGGTTTCATAGCCGACAAACAGAGCGGCCAGCAGCATGGTGGTTCCGACCACAATGCTGGAGATGGTTTCCATGCGACCCAGGCCGTAGGTGTTGAGCAGATCTGTCCCGCGCGACATTCGCCGGACGGTATAAAGCGAAAGGCCGGAAGCCAGAGCGCCCGTAAAGGCGATCACGAAATTGGCAATAAAGACGATGGAATTGGACGTCAGGATGCCGATCATGGAAACGCCGACGGTGTAAATCTCCATCACCATCATCAGCATCAGCAGGCGGATTTTTGTCGAATTGGAAACCGCAGCCGAGAGTTCGCTCATGCCTTTAGACTTTCTCCTTTACCTTTATGAAATTCCCTTCAAAACGTCTCGATCGAATCCTGCGCCCTGCCAGGGTTTCAACCGGTTATCACAGCCGATTTTTCCCGGTGGCGCGCCAGCGCAAGCTCCACCAGACGATCCAAGAGAGCGCTGTAGGAAAGGCCGGTGGCCTCCCAGAGCTTGGGATACATGCTGATGCCGGTAAATCCGGGCAGCGTGTTGATTTCGTTGAGATAAAACGCGCCGGTCTTTTTATCCAGGAAGAAATCCACGCGCGCCATGGAATTGCAGTTCAGCGCGCGGAAGCCGAGGACGGCGCATTTGCGGATGGCGGCCGCCAAGCGCGCCGGGATTTTCGCCGGAATGTTCATCTTCGCGCCCTCGGGGTCCAGATATTTGGCCTCGTAGGAATAATACTCATGCGTGGGCAGAATTTCACCCAGCACCGACGCCCGCGGGTCTTCATTGCCCAAAACGGCGCATTCGATCTCCCGGCAGTCGATGCCTTTCTCGATCATGATCCGCGTGTCGAACCCAAAGGCATAATCCACGGCGGGGGCAAGGTCTTTTTTGACTTTCACCTTTTTGATTCCGACGGAAGAGCCGGTGCGCAGCGGTTTGACAAAGACGGGCATTTCAAGGCGCTTCAGCGCCCCGCGCAGAATTTTTTGCGGCCGGGCCAGCCAGTCCGAACGGCTTACCGTGATCCAGGGCACGACGGGAACCCCCTCCTGCGCGAGCAGACGCTTGGCGACGTCCTTGTCCATGCCGATGGCGGAACCGGCGACATCCACCCCCACATAGGGAACCCGGGCCAGCTCCAGGAGCCCCTGCATGGTTCCATCTTCTCCGTACGTGCCGTGGAGGACGGGAAAGACCAGATCCACGACAACCTTCTTTCCGCGGGAATCCATATCGTACAGGTGCAGCCGGTTTCGGTCTTCAAAATGATTGACCAGCCAGGCGCCCTTTTTTTTCAAAGAAAGAATTCTGCCGAAGTCTTTGTCGGCGATGATTTCCGGCCGGTCCTGAACATACCAGCGTCCGTCGCGGTCAATGCCGATCGCAACCACATCGTATTTGGTCTTGTCCAGCGCCGCAACAACGGAAGCCGCCGAACAAAGCGATACGTCATGCTCGCCCGATCGTCCGCCGTACAAAACGCCGATGGTCAATTTGGACCGCCGTTGATTCTTTCCAGCAGGCTTCATGTGTTTCCCTCTAATACGTGTAGGTAACGGCGGACCCGGCGGAGAACCGGTCCGTGTACTGGCCCTCGATCTGGAGGCCAAATCCCCTGCCCAGCCCGACGGCAACGCCGAAAAACCCGCCGACCGCGGATGCATTCTTCAAAGACGTCTTTTCGGCGCCGGACTGGATTCCCGGAACGGAGCCGGATAAATAAGCGTCCGCTTCCGTATAATATACAAAAGGCCCGGCATACAATTGAATTCCATAAGGGACTGACGCCTGAACGCCGATGCCGAAATTGACGTCCCAGAGATACTTCACCTTCATATCGGCCGCAAAAGGGGCCCCGCCGCTGGTTCCGCCAGTTTCATCGGTGAAATTGCTGAAGTTGCAGCTTCCCTGCACAAAGGCGCCGACGCCGAAGACGGAATTGACCGGATAATACGCTTTGGCGCCCAGTGTCCCGAAAAATTTCCAGTTTTCTTCAAAAGAGTCCCGGGAGACCGCGGTCAGGGCCGAAGAAGAACGAAACGCGTCCGCTATCTGCAAATCGGAAACGCCGACGCGCCCGTAAATCTCCCAGCGGCCGGAGGCGCCGTACGCCGCCTGGGAATAGATCTGGCGCTGACGAACCACATGGCGGTCCGTGTCTCCCTTCAATGTATCTTCGGCATACCGGTAGCCGATAGCAGTGTTGGCGCCGCCGGTTTTTTTGGACATCGTCTGCGGCGGCCCGAACATCCCGCCCGCGAGCGCAGAAGAGCAAAAGGGAAGCCAGATCAGGGCTATCGTGAAGAGAAAAATTTTTTTCGTAGGGTTTCTCCTTTTATGCGGTCTCAGTTGGCCGGCGGCGGATCCGCCGCTTCCGGCGCAGCGTTTTTCCGGTTCCGGAAAAAGAGCGATTTTGCCCTGCGCGCCTGGACTTCCTTCATGCGATACTGGATGTAACCGTTGCGAATGGCGATGTAAGGATCGATGGCCGCCTCGATCACCGCTTCGTAATCCCCGAGGCTCAGGGAGGCGTTGTTGATCATCTTGAGGGGCCGTTTGCCCAGGCTGGTGTACCAGGGGGTGAAATAGGAAAGCGGATCCAGGACATACTCGCCCGCGATGTCAACACTGTCACGCGGACTCGACGGGCCGAGAAACGGCCAGACAATGTAGAAGCCGTGGCCCACGCCGTACAGGCCCAGCGTCTGCCCGAAATCGGCGTTCTGCTTGGGCAGTTCGATGCCCTGATTGGAGGACGGATCCAGGAGCCCTCCCACTCCCCACACCGTGTTGATCGCAAAACGGCCCGCTTCCGAGCCGGCGCCGGTCAGATCGGCCTGCAGCACACAATTGACGAAGCGGATGGGAAACAGCAGGTGGTAATAAAAATTTTTGACGCTGATCCGCGCCGGTTCCGGCACCGCCTCTTTGTACCCCTCGGCAACCGGCTTCAGCAGCCAGAAATACAGGCGGTCATTGAACCGGTGCATAAGCCGGTTGAAAGGTTCGATGGGATCGGCGATGGTGACGCGTTCATCCGCGAAAGGCTCGTCGTCGTAGTCCTGGCCTTCATCTTTGTATTCGTCCTGAAAGGCATCCTGCGACCGACCCGACGGCTTCATGTCCTTGCGGGCAGGCACATCCTCCCCGGCCGACGGAGACTCCGCGTGAACGGGATCCTGGCTTTTCCCATTTCCCATCGCCCATAGCCTATCGCCTCTTCCCCATTGCCCATCGCCTGTCACCTGCCCATCGCCCATCTCCGGCAACCGGGCGCAGACGGCATCCGGGGCCGGGCAGCCAGGGAAGCCGACGGCCGCGAAAAAGAAAATGACCAGGACAAGAATGAACAGGTTGACTTTCATGGGCCGAATGTTAATGGGTTTTCACCTTTTTGCGCAAGGTTTCGAGGAGTTGCTCCGGCGTGCCGCCGGCCAGAATTTCATTGAACTGGGTGCGGTAGTTCTGCACCAGGCTCACATTTTCCACGACTACATCGTAAACTTTCCACTTGCCGTTTTTTAAAATCATCCGGTAATAGATGGGAACTTCCTTGGAGGAGGCGATGACCTTGGACTGAATTTCCGCCTTGTCTTCCCCGATCATCGTTTCCTTGTAGAAAACGATTTTCTCGTTGGAATATTCGAGGATTCTATCCAGATAGGTCTTCTCCAGCACCTGTTCAAAAAGATCGACAAATTCTCTGCGCTGCTCCGGGGTAAACTTGTTCCAGTTGCGGGTGAGCGTGCGCCGGGAAAATTCCATCTCGTCAAACATGTCTTTATAGATGACACGGAGTTTTTCCGTCTTGGCCGGCTTGGCCGCAGGGCCTTTCAGTTTTGGATCACGCAGCACATCCAAAACACGGTTGACCGTGTTTTCCACGGCGCTCAGCGGCGCTCCGGCATACGCCGGAATGGACAAAAGAAGCATCAGGAACAGACTGCACCCTATCAACCTTTTTTTCAGGATTCGGTTTTGCATCTATTTCTTTTCCTTTTCTTTATTTTGATCTTTGCTCTGGTCCTTTTTTACTTCGCCAAAGGCGTATTTGCTGATCAGCGATTCAATGTCCAAAGCGGCCTGCGTGTCCGTGATGACCCCGTTGGGCCCGAGCAGGTCCCCGCCGCCGCCCGGATCGATGCTCAGATACTTGTCGCCGATGAGGCCTTCCGTCTTGATGGAAGCAATGGCGTCATCGTAGATTTTGATGTCTTTTTTGATCCGCATTTCTACGACGGCCTTGAGGTCTTCCTGATCCATCGAAATGCGCTCCACGCGCCCGACTTCAATGCCCAGGATGTTGACCGGATTGCCCGCCTTCAGACCGGTGACGGTTGTGAATTTGGCGATGAGCGGATATGTATCTCCGCTGAACCAGTTCAGTTTCCCGAGTTTGACGGTCATGTATCCCACGCAGATCAGTCCGCAAACAACAAAGATACCGACCATGGTTTCCATCTTGTACTTTTTCATCGGTTCATTCCCCCGGGGCGCATTGCAATCGCCCGATTTCTTTTTGTTTCGATCTCGCCTGCTCAAGCAGGGCGTCGATATCGGCCCTGGATTGGCCTTCGGCCGCGCCGGCCAGGATCGTCAGCTCCACGTCGCCCCCCAGCGCAAATTTGCAGGCCCCCTCTTCCAGGGAGGGAACGGCCTGTCGGTTAAAATCCGCGATGAAATCTTCCATGATTCTTTCCGTTTCCGCAAGGTTGGAATAGGGAAGCACGGTGAGAATCTCGTTGGTGGCGCGCCTTGTGGAAATCCCTCCGATGGCGCCGAAATGCTTGTCGATAAACAACCCCATATTCCGCAGAATCTCCTGCGCCGCGTCATGGCCGATTTGTGAGACGATCGCGTCGAGCTCCCGGAGGCTGAAAATCACCAGGCAGAAGGTTTCTCCGCCCTTTCTTCTGAGCTGCAGATGGTTCAGCAGTTCAAACTGCCGCTTGGAGTAAAGGCCGGTCAATTCCTTCTGCAGCCCTTCCAGCGAGTTGATGACTTCGTCCATGAACGGGTGGTTGAAATTTTCCAGTTCCTCCGGCGTGCCCTGAAAAACAATCCGATGATCATACAGGGCCAGAATGCGGTTGGAAATAAAGTACACGTCCGGAATTTCATGGCTGACCAGAACCGCGGTGAAATTCAGCTTTCTCTGATTCTGGGCGATCATGCTCAAAATGGCGTTTTTCCGAACGGGATCCTGCCCGGTGGTCGGCTCGTCGAACAAAACGATCCTCGGATCCGTGATCAGGGCGCGCGCCAGCGCCGCCCTTTTCTGCATGCCCCCGGAAAGTTCCGACGGATATTTATAAGCCGCTTCCGTCAGCTCCGTCTGCTTCATACGGACCAGAACCTTGCGATGGATCTCCGTCTTTTTCAGGCGCGTCGTCTCGATGAGCGGCAGCGCGATATTGTCGTAAACCGTCATCGAATCGAACAGGGCGTTGCCCTGAAACATATAACTGATCTGACCGAAAGACCCTGCAAGATCCGACCGGCTCATTTCGGACACCGGCTTGCCCCGAAACAGGATCACGCCTTCATCCGGCTGCAGAAGTCCGATGATGTGTTTGAGCAGCACGCTTTTGCCGGAACCGGAAAGACCGATAATCGTCGTGACCTCCCCTTCGTAGATCTGGAGATTGACGCGGTCCAGGACGATTTTATCGCCGAAACATTTGGTCACGTCTTTAAATTCAATCAGAGGCGTCTTCATCTTTATCTCTTCAAATCAGCAGGGACGTTACGACGTAATCCGAAATCAAAATCAGGACACAGGAAGTCACCACCGCCGATGTGGTGGCCAGCCCCACCGCCTGGGCGCCGTGGCTGTCCCGGCGCATGTGCGCGAAATACCCCTGATAGCAGCAAACCGTCGCGACAATCACTGCAAACACGATCGACTTGACAAAGCCGTTGGTGACGTCTTCCAGAACCACGTACGCCTTCGTGCTGTGCCAGTAAACACCCGAATTCAGCCCCAAAAGGAGCACCGCGGAAATATAGCCTCCCAGAATGCCGATCAGATCGAATACCGCCGTGAGCAGCGGAAAGCTGATGATGGAGGCGGAAATCCTGGGACTGACGATGTACCGCATCGGGTTGATCCGCATGGTCTGCAGAGCGTCAATCTGCTCGCTGATGCGCTCTATGCCGATCTCGGCGGCAATGGCTGAACCGGCTCGCGCCGTGATCATGATGGCGGTCAGCACCGGACCGAGCTCCATAATCAGCGAAAGAGCCACCAGGGAGCCAACCGCCCCCTGCGCGCCGAATTTCGACAGGGCGTGGTAGGCCTGAAGCCCGAGCACCATCCCGGTAAACAGGCTGACCAGCATGATGATCGTGATGGATCTGGCCCCGATATAATAAATCTGCCGGACCGTCTTTGCAAACTGCTTCCTCCGAAAAACATGCTGCAGCGCCATCCCGAGAAAAATGGCCGCCGCTCCAAGATGATCCACCCAGTCCAGAACAGTTCTTCCGATAAAAGCAAAAGGACGAAGCGCGGCCATGCCCCAGACGGCCTTTTCGTCGTTTTCATTTTTATTCCGGCAATTTCCGGTTTGCGCCATAGGTATGTTTCCCTGATAAAAATAGCCCTTTGAAGGCGGTTTGGGATGAGAGCTTTGAATAACGGCCGTTTTTGTCATTTCGACCGAAGGGAGAAATCTTGAACAAACGGCCATCCTTAAGATTTCTCGTCGCTCACGCTCCTCGAAATGACATTTTTCAAAGCTCTCGGGATACTAACATCGGCAATCTTATTTGACAAGCATTTCCTGACACCGGTTTCCCGCCCGTATTGACAGAAACACGGAGAATGAATATACTACGGCCAAATCGGGCAGCGGCATTTAAGGTGTTTTTATGATTCGCTATTTTAACGCGACGCATATACCGGTGGCGGCCAGGGCCTTTAGCGATGCTGAAAAGCTGGTCTCCCGACATTTTCGCCTAAGCGAGAACGATTTGCGCAAGAACAAGTATGACGTAAAAACACTTGCATTTTTAGAGGAGCATGAAGTAAAAGACGGCGCGTTTGCGCACCTTTGTAAATATTCTTACGAAAAGCCTTCGGATGGAAGTCCTGAAGGAAAAGAAGGGTTTGACTTTTACCGGGTGTGTTTGCAGGACAATATCATTCTGGATGCGGTGGAAAGGGCAAATACATTTATAAAATTCAGCCCTTTGATGTTGTACATTGCCGCTCATGAGCTGATTCACGTGCTCCGGTTTGGAAGTGGCGCCATTGATTTCAATGCGTCACTCCAGGAAAAAGAACAGGAAGAAAAGATCGTTCACAACCTGACGAGGAGCGCTTTGCAACCGGTAAAACAAAACGACCTGGAGATTGTTTTGGACTGCTTCTCGAGTGAGTTTTCGATCAGTGATTTATATAATTAATGTGAGGAGGTTGAGACTATGCCTATTTATGAATATCAGTGCAGGAAATGCGGCAAACAATTTGAGGCGTTTCAGGGCATTACCGAGCCGGATTTGAAAACATGCAAATTCTGCAAGGGCAAGGTTCACAAGATGATGTCGCTGTCGTCCTTCAGCTTGAAGGGCAGCGGATGGTATGCAACGGATTATGCGGGGAAAAAGCCGCAGACGGTCAATCCGAAAAGCACGGAAACGGCAACGGCAGAAAGTTCTTCGGCTTCTTCCGATGCTTCAGCAACCGTCAAAGGCGTCAGCGAAGATTAAATGTATCTTCTCAAAAAGACCAAATAAAAAAGCGGCATCGGAATGCCGCTTTTTTATTAACCACACTGGAGCAATAAAACGCAGATCGCTGTTGCCCCAACATCCCTTTGAGCGGCCATTGGAAGGGTTTTGCATAATAAATCAAGGTGATGCGAAAGATCAGCGATGACAACTGTTTGAGCCGAAGGCGAGTTTTGTCATCGCCTTTCGCGAGCCTTAGACTTATTCAAAACACTTCCAGGCGAGCGAAAAGGGGATTTGGGGCAACAGCGCGCTTTCTAATCCCACCGTCAAATTTATTCCTGAAAAAACGCCTGTAATTCCTTGCACAACTGCTCCGGCACAATCGGACAGATGATTTCATCGTGCAGTTTTTCAAAATAATTCAAATCGCTGGTGCCCAGGGGATTGATTTCAAAACGCGGAACGATTTTCCCCTGCACCCAGAAGTTCTTCTCCGGCAGCATCGGCGCGTACAGGGAAAGATTGAAGCTCATGAAATTATTGACATACATGTGAAGAAAGACCCGGGAAAGCCCCTTGAGCAGTTCCTCAAAGTTGGCCTGGGTCAGATCAAAAAACGAGGTTTTCTCCCTGAAATAAAAATCCACTTCCCCGGCCATGCCCTTGGGCGAGAAAGCGGCAAGCCATGACACCACACCGGTGGACGCGATGAAGCGCTCGCCTGCGTCCTGCTCACGATCCAGCAGGTCTTTCCAAAGATTGCCGCCGGAGGCAGCTTCGTAATTCTGCGCGCTGGCCAGCAGTCGCCGCATGAAACTGGTCGGCTTTTTGCCCGCGATCGTCTGCAGGTGGGGATGGATCAGTCCGCCTCCCGCGGGCGGCATGTAGTTCCAGTTGATCGAACCATACCGGAACCCTTTCTGCAGTTCGGCCATCCGGTAAAAATAATCCCGGCAGACGGCAAAGCCGTCGCGCATGGCGTCGGGCGTCAATGAGTCCAGCCCCACAAAGTGGCGGTGCGAAAAGATCGCCACCGTGTTGGTCGCGTCGTAGGGAAAAGCGTTGGGAAACAGAAAAGCGCTTCCTCGGGTGAATTTTCCGCCTTCGATGATGTCCGGAGTGAACCGGGGCGTGATTTTGTCAAAGAGCGCCGGGCAAAACGGACAGATTGATTCCGGCGATTTTTCCAGATAGACCGCGGTGTCCGGCTTCTGGGCCGGCCTTACCCGGTAAGGAAGAATGCGGCTCGCCACGCCGGTGGTTTCGTCGTACCGCTCTTCAATGGTCATGTCTTTGGGTTCAAATCCGTCAAAGGGGCTGAGGTGCCGTCCGGTGACCGTTTCCTTGTGAAATCCGATATCTCTCATGTTCCCTCCTTCCCGTTCTCAGTCGGCGGCGGCTCCTCTTTGCGCGAAGCGCTTTTTCTCAGGCACTGGTGAAGAAAGCGCTCCACGCTCTCATGGGATAAGTCCCCTTGCAGCTCCGCCTTGAGAACGTCCAGTGGAATTTCCAGCCGGGCGGCGCTGCGGTGTCCGCCCCCCTGGCCGATCTGACCGCAGGCTTTCTGCGCCATCGCGCCGCAGTCCTGGCGGTAGCCGTCGCCCCGGAAAATAATGACCAGCCGGTCGTTCACGATGCCCGCCACCACCACATACGACGTGCCGATCACGTGCAGATAAAAATCCGCCACCTGCACGCAGACATCCGGACTTTCCACATTCCCCAGAAACCCGACGCGGCGTCCGCGGAAATGCGTCATGGAATGAAACGCGTGATCGAAATATTTCAGATAGCTGCGCGGGGTCTGATTGAGCTCGATCCGGCGGATCAGCCGCAGGTTGGCGCGCCGGGAATGATAGGTGTAGGCGCGGATGTCTTCGGCCAGCGTTTCGCGGTCGAAATTATCCGTGTCCGTCTTGATGCCGTACAGCAGCGCCGTGTGCAGATTGCGGGGAATGCGCACGCGCGCGGCCAGCAGGTATTCCGTGAGAATCGTCGAGAGCGCGCCGTACGAAGGCCGGATGTCGGCAAGCTCGGCCTGCCAGCCGCCTTCGCGGGGATGATGATCCATAACGATGTCCGGCTCGCGCGCCGGGAGGGAATCCCCAAAAAAAGAAGGCTGCGCGTCCACCAGCGCAACAAGCCGGCAGGCGCCGGCGTCGATCTGATTCAGAAGCCGGATGTTGAGGCGCATCGCCTGCGCCAGTTCCCGGTTCTGCTGGCGCCGGATCGGCTCCGTCGCCGCAAAAACCCATTTGGACAGGCCTTTGGTGCGCAGGAGGATTTCGCGAAGCGCCATGGCGGAAGCGATCGCGTCCGGGTCGGGGCTGCCGTGCATCAACACCAGCAGCGAATCGTCCGGCTGCGCGAGCTCGAGGAGCTTTTTGACATTCTGCTGCGTCTCACTTTTGAAGGGCAAACGATGCAATCGACGTTACTCCAAGAGAATTTTCCCCGAATGATCGGCCACGACGTCGCCCACGACGGCCGCATCCGTGATGCCCGCCCGGCGCATGGCTTCCGCGAGCGGCTCGGCCTTCCCGGAAGGCAGGCTGAAAAACAGACCGCCCGCCGTCTGCGGATCAAAGCAGACGTCAAAAATCCAGTCCGGACAGGACGGGGCTTTTTCGACCTGATGAAGACGGTAGTTCCGGTTGCGGTAAAGACCGCCGGGAAGATAGCCGGATTCCACCAGATCCCGCACGCCCTCCAGAATCGGGATCCGGGCTGCCTCGATCCGCAGACCGACATCGCTGCCTTCAATGGTTTCACAGGCGTGTCCGAGAAAACCGAAGCCCGTGATATCCGTGCAGGAATGGATGTTCCCCGCGGCGATCATCAGCTCGGCCGCTTTTTTATTGAGCGTCGTCATGCAGCGTGTCGCCTGTTCGATGAGCGCCTGGCCTACCGCCCCCGCCTTGATGGCCGTTGCGACAATGCCCGTGCCCAACGGCTTGGTCAGGATGAGCCGGTCGCCCGCGCGGGCGCCGCGGTTGAAAAGCACGCGGTCCGGGTGAATCGTGCCGGTCACCGACAGGCCGTATTTGATTTCGTTGTCTTCCACACTGTGGCCGCCCACCAGAAGCGCGCCGGCTTCGCGCATCTTGTCCAGCCCACCGCGCAAAACGTCCCGCAGCACCGATTTGTCCATCGTTTTCACGGGAAAACAGACGATATTCATGGCGGTGAGCGGAGTTCCCCCCATTGCGTAAATATCGTTCATGGCGTTGGCCGCGGCGATTTGGCCGAAGGTGAAGGGGTCATCCACGGTCGGCGTGAAGAAATCCACGGTCTGCACCAGCGCCAGGTCGTCGGAAATTTTATACACGCCCGCGTCTTCCGCATGTTCATACCCGGTCACCAGCTTCGGATCGGAAACAAGCGGCAAATCGCAGAGAATGTCTGAAAGGTCCCCCGGACCGATCTTACAGGCTCAACCCGCGCTCGATACGGTTTGGCTCAAACGAACGGACTTTTTTTCTTCCATGGTTCCTCAACTCGAAAAATGATTTGCGCGCCCCTGCTGAAGGCGTTTGATTTTTTAGCATAGAAGCCGTTATTTTCCAATGGATTTCAGAAAAGACAAAACTCTTTACGTTCCCTCGAAAAAGACAACGGTCCTGATTCCGAACGGCCGGTTTGTCCGATGGCCTGCCGGAGGGGCCGCAGAACCTGCGGATAAGACAAAACACTTTCTCCGACCGCGCCAACAGAACACCCGGACGGCAACCCGGCAGGAGGGCATTGTTTTTTGTTGATTTATTTGCGCCATTCAGATTATAGGAAATCACCTTTGAAAGGGATACCGGGCATGTCCATTCGCTACTACAGCACCAATCGCCATGTAAAACCGGCTGCGGGAATTACTCCCTTTACCGGAAGCGTGTCTTTCCGGGAAGCCCTGCTGGCGGGGCAGTCGCCGGACGAAGGCCTGTTTGTTCCCGACGCCATCCCGCAACTTCCCATGAAAGACATTGTTGCGCTTCGCAACCAACCTTACTGGCAGGCCGCACTGCTGGTCGCCCGGGCGTTTCTGTCGGAAGAATTTTCTTTAGAAGTCCTCGAGACGATCGTGAAGGACGCGTACAACTTCCCCGTCCCGCTGGAGGCGGTGTATCCGCGCGCCTTCATCCTTCGGCTGGACCAGGGCCCCACGGCGTCCTTCAAGGATTTCGCCGCCCGGATGATGGCCCGGCTCATGAGCCACTGCCGGCCTGAAGGGGAGAGGCTCAATATTCTGGTGGCGACGTCCGGCGATACGGGAAGCGCCGTGGGAGAAGCCTACAAGGGCGTTGACGGCATTGATGTGACCATCCTGTATCCGGCGGATGAAGTGAGCCTGATGCAGAAAAAGCAGCTCGACACCATCGGAGGCAACGTACGGGCCATATGCGTTCGCGGAAAATTCGATGACTGTCAGAATCTGGTCAAAGAGGCGTTTGCCGACAAAGATCTGGCCCGTTTCAATCTGTCGTCGGCCAACTCCATCAATTTCGGGCGCATTCTGCCGCAGATCGTTTACTATATCTATGCCTACGCCCAGTTGGCCGGCGCCGGCGAGGAAGCGGTGGTCTCCGTCCCCTCCGGCAATTTCGGAAACGCCCTGGGCTGCGAATACGCCCGCCGGATGGGATTGCCGGTGGCAAAACTGATCATGCCCACCAATGAAAACGACGAGTTTCCCGCTTTTCTGGAAACCGGAACCTACGCGAAAGTATCGCCGTCGCGCGCCTGCATTTCCAACGCCATGAACGTGGGGCATCCCAGCAATCTGGCGCGATTCTTTGAATTGTACGGCGGCACCGTGGACCGCACGGGCATGGTTCACCGCTATCCCGACCTGGATGAAATGCGGCGCCGCATTTTTTCCGTGAGCGTCAGCGACGGGGAAACCCGGCAAACCATCAAAAGCGTCTACGAGCGCTATCGCGTGGTTCTGGAGCAGCACGGAGCGGTCGGCTGGGCGGGGCTTACGGCCTACCGGAAAAAAACCGGCGACACGAGGCTGGCCATCTGTCTGGAGACCGCCCATCCGGCGAAGTTTCCCGATGAGATCAAGGACCTGCTGGGGATCGACCCCGAACCGCCGGAAAGCATGAAAGACCTGGCCCGACGTGAAGGAAGCGCCATCAACCTGTCCGGGGATTTCGCCTCCTTCAAAACGTACCTGCAGGCGCATCTGAAAATCAAAAAATAAACCCCTGGACGTCCGGCCGGCGAATTCCGGCAGACCGTGTGGCGACGGATGAAAAAACCGGCAACCCCTCCCAAAAACCGACAGACGACGGGGCAAGATTTTTCTCCCGGAGACCTGATCGTTGAAACCGGCCGCTTTTTCCTGGGCGCGCCTTACCGGGAAGGCACGCTGGAAGGACCGGGCCGTGAAAAGCTGATCGTCAATCTTCATGCATTCGACTGTACAACCTTTGTGGAAACCGTGCTGGCGCTGGTCCGCTCTGCCCGTTTCGGAAAGCTCCGCGCGCCGGAATTCCGCAGGAACCTCCGATACATTCGCTACCGCGGGGGAAAAATCGACGGCTATGCTTCCCGTCTTCATTACTTTACGGACTGGATCATTGATAATCAGAAAAAAAAGACGCTGAAGGACGTTACGCGGCATCTTGGCGGCGCCCGCCGGCAAAAAGAAATTCATTTCATGACAACCCATCGCGAACGCTACGCCGCCCTGACCCATCAAAACCAGGCGAAAAGAATGCGGCAGACGGAACGGAGACTGTCGCGCAGGTCGTTTTACATGATCGGCAAAGAACGGGTATCCCAAATTCAGGACGGCATTCAGCCGGGAGACATTCTCGCATTTACGACAAATCAGGACGGGCTGGATGTGGCGCATGTCGGATTGGCCGTCCGCGAGCGCGGCCGTCTGCGCCTGCTGCATGCCTCGCGCCGGGAAGGCGCCGTAGTGGTTTCCGCTGAAACGCTTCCGGCGTACCTGCGCCGCCGTGGAAATTTCACCGGGATTCTGGTCGCCCGGGCACTCTAGCGCCGCCCGGCGAAAAATCCTGCGCCGCCGTTTTTTTGCTCATTTTCACCTTTATTTTTGAGCGCACATATATTAAGATAAAGACAAATCACCGAAGGCAATACAGGAGGCGACTATGAACTATGTCAGGGATATTCTCAAGACGAAAGACGGCAGGATTCAGACGATTTCTCCCAAGGCAACCGTATATGAAGCCCTGGAAAAAATGAGCGAGAAGGAAATCGGCGCCCTGGTGGTCATGGAAAACAAGAAGGTGGTGGGCATCTTTTCAGAAAGAGATTACGCCAGAAAAATTATCCTTCAGGGGAAAACCTCCAAGAAAACCCTGGTCAAGGAAGTCATGTCTTCCCATTTGTTCTCCGTCACCCCGGACACCACGGTGGAAGACGCGATGGTCCTGATGACGGGAAAGCATATCCGGCATCTGCCGGTTTTTGAAAAGTCCAAATTTGTCGGCATCATTTCCATCGGCGACGTCCTGAAGCTGATTATCTCCAATAAGGATTTCCTCATCAATCAGCTGAGCGACTACATCGCCGGAAAATATTATTAGACCGCAAACCATTCTTTTCCCCGAAGACGGAATTTCCAGGCGTCCCTTCGGGGAAAATTTTTTTCGCTGTCCGCGCCGCGCGTCCGACCATCCTGATCGGGTCGGCTTTCCCACAAACCTGCCCTTCCTGCAAGTCCGCCTCCTCTTTTCCAAGAGGCGTTTTTTCGCCTTGTTCCTTGACATCCGTCGTCAAATACCGTTATACATTGTCGCCCATTTCTTTCAAACTGGAAGCGTGCCGTCATGGATATGGTCAACGCCGCTGCATCCGTCGTCAAAAACATCAGAATTCAGGACATCCTGGATATGGCGATCATCGCCGGAATGATTTTCGCCCTCTTGATGTGGTTCAAAACCAGGGCGTCGAGATTTGTTCTGATCGGCATTTTGCTTCTGGGCGGCGTGTATCTGGCCGCCCGGTTTTTCCAGCTCTATCTCACCGTGATCGTACTCCAGGGGTTCTTCGCCATTTTGCTGTTCGTGCTGGTGGTGATCTTTCAGGAAGATCTTCGCGGCTTCTTTGAGCGCATCGCCATGCTGGGCCAGCTCGGCAAACAGGCGCCGCCCCTGTCGCGTCTGCAAAAAACCGCGAACATCATCTCGGAAACCGCGGGCAATCTTGCCAAGAAGCGCATCGGCGCCTTGCTGGTCATCCAGGGAAATGATCCGCTGGACCGCCATCTGAACGGCGGCGTCCCCCTGAACGGCGCCGCGAGCGAGCCGCTTCTGGAAAGCCTTTTCGATCCTCACTCCCCGGGCCACGACGGGGCGGCGGTCCTCAAAGACGACCGCGTGGCAATGTTCGGCTGTCATTTGCCCCTGTCCGTCAATACCGCGCGACACGGAAACATGGGCCTGCGCCACACGGCCGCGCTCGGACTGACGGAGCGATCGGATGCCCTGTGCGTTGTCGTGTCCGAAGAGCGCGGGAGCATCTCCGTCTCCGAGGGAAAGACGCTCTCCGTCGTCCCCGGCGCCTCGGCGCTCCACGAAATCCTGGAAAAGCACTACGCAAAATACCGACCGGCGCCGAAAAAAAGACCGCTCCGGGCCTGGCTCAGTGAAAACACAAAGGAAAAAGTAATCGCCGTCGGTCTGGCCTGTTTGTTGTGGGCGGCCTTCGGTTATCAGCGGGATACCGTGCGCCGTGATTTTTTCGTTCCCCTGGCGTATAAAAATCTGCCTGCCGGATGGCATTTTGACGCCCCCCCGGTGAAGGAGGCCAAAGTGACGCTGCAGGGGCCCGAACAGGCCTTCCGGCTGATGAATGAAGATTCGCTGAAGCTCGCCCTGGATGTATCGGCGCTGGCGCAGAAAAATCAGGAATTTTCCCTCAACCGGAACATGCTGAACACGCCAACCGGTTTGTCGATTGCCGAAATCAGCCCGGCAAAAATCAAGGTTTTCGCGTCGGGGCAGGTTGTCGCGCATCTGCCGGTCCACGTCGCGACCGTCAACCGGCTGCCGGATCACCTGGTCCTGCAGAAAATATCCGTGAAGCCGGCCGCGCTCCGGGTCCTGCTGGATTCGTGGATCAAGCCCGCTGGCCTTCGGCTGGAAACGGAGCCCCTCGATCTGCAAAGCGTCACTTCCTCCATGACGGTGGCGCTCAGGGTCAATGCCGTCTCCGGCGCATCTTTCCCGGACGGAAAATCCGCCAGGGTTCAGGTTGCCGTCCGCGTCAAACCCAAGGAGCCAACCCCATGACCCTCGCCGTAAAAAAAAGATCGAAAAAGGCCGGACTGAGCCCGGGGACATTGATTCATATCGGCCACGCCTACGAGGATTCATCCCGCCTTCGGCTGATGCGCTACGACGAAGCCGCCCTGGTGGAAAAGGAAAACTTCTCGCCGGGGGAGCTGATCGAGGAAAAGAAAAAACCGGGCGTCCTGTGGGTCCACTTGGACGGTCTGCGGGACATCGGGCGTCTGGAGGAAATCGGCCGCATCTTCGGCCTTCATCCCCTGATTCTGGAAGACATCCTCAACACCGATCAGCGGCCGAAGGCGGAGGATTTCACGGATTATATTTTCATTGTTTTAAAGAACATCCATCATCCCGCCGGTCAGAACCTGCACGCGGAGCAAATCAGCATTCTTCTGGGGCCGAATTTCGTTTTGTCCTTTCAGGAAAAAGCGGGAACGCTGTTTGACCCCATTCGTGAAAGGATCCGCACCGACAAGGGAAGAATCCGCAAGGCAGGGGCGGATTATCTGGCGCATCATCTGATGGACGCAATCGTTGATCAGTATTTTGCCGTGCTGGAAGACATCGACGACAAAATTGAACTGCTGGAAGAGGACCTGGTCAAAAAAACCACTCCCGACAAACTGCAGGCCATCCACCTGCTGAAAAGAGAGCTGATTTTGCTGCGCAAGTCGCTCTGGCCGCTTCGGGAGGCCATCGGTCTGCTGCAGCGGGCTGATTCCCCGCTCATCGCCGATTCCGATCTGATTTATTTCAAGGACATTTCCGATCACATCATCGCCGTCATTGACACGGTGGACACCTTCCGGGACATGCTGGCCGGCATGCTGGACATCTACCTGTCCTCCGCCAGCATGCGGATGAACCAGGTCATGAAGGTGCTCACCATTATCGCGACCATTTTCATGCCGCTGACGTTTCTGGCGGGCATCTACGGAATGAATTTCGCCTACATGCCGGAGCTGGGCTGGCGGTGGGGTTATTTTGCCGTCCTGGGCCTCATGTTGACGATTGCCCTGGGAATGCTTATGTTGTTCCGCAGGAAAAAATGGATTTGAAACAGCCAAAAAGGTTGCAATAGCCGTCAAAATATGTTCAGTTTTCAGGCGTAATTATATTCTATCAGGAGGAAACCCCTATGCAGGTGTTCGCAGCAAGTGACATCGTCGAAGTGGCGATTCGAATTGAGGAGAATGGAATCAATTTTTATAAATTCGCCGAACAGATCGCCAGGCAGGAAGACGCCAAAAAGCTCTTTTCCCAGCTCGCGCAGGCGGAGGCCGCGCACAAACGCACGTTTGAAAAGTTTTTCGCCGACATGGAAAAATACAATCCGCCGGAGCAGTATGCCGGAGAGTACAGCGCCTATCTGCGCAACTACGTGGACAACAACCTGATCTTTACCAAGGAAATCATGGACCGGCAGCTCGCAAAAGTGACGGACACGGTGGGCGCCTTTGAGTTTGCCATGCAGCGCGAACTGGATTCGGTCCTGTACTACCATGAAATCAAAAACATGGTCCCCGCGGCACAGCATGAAGCCATCGACAAAATCATTGAAGAGGAAAGACGACACTACACGATGCTGTGCGACATGAAAAAACGCTACGAGAACAAATAGCGCAACGACGCCCTTGCAGGCCCGGACCCAAGCCTTATTCAGCCGTTCGACAAAACGATGCTCCGAATGTTGATTTGAAAAAGAAAACGGTGAATAAAATGCTGCGAATTTTGTATCAACCCTACAAGTGGTTGATCTTTGCTCCGTATCTGGCGGTCTCCACCCTCTTTTTCGGCTCTCTGACGATGGTGCTGGCCGTTGTCACGAATCCCCGGATCACCAGCTTCATCTGCGGAACGATCTGGGCCCGCCTCAACGGCTATCTTACGCCGATCCGGGTTACGGTCACGGGAAGAAACCATATCGTCAAAACGCAGTCCTACGTCATCGTCGCAAACCATCAAAGCCAGTATGACATCTTCGTCCTGTACGGCTGGCTGGGGATCGACTTCAAGTGGGTGATGAAGCAGGAATTGAGAAAAGTGCCCGGCATCGGGATCGGCTGCGAAAAAGTCGGGCATATTTTCATCGACCGGTCCAACCATGAAAAGGCCCTCGCCTCGCTTGCCGCGGCCAAAGAAAAGATCGTCAACGGCACGTCGGTCATCTTCTTCCCGGAAGGCACCAGAAGCAGGGACGGCCGGCTGGGCGCCTTTAAAAAAGGGGCCTTTAAAATGGCCGTGGATCTCCGGCTGCCGATCCTGCCCATCACCATCGTCGGCACGCGCGATATTTTGCCGACGGACTCCGTTGATCTCTTTCCCGGGCGGGCGCGCATGATCATCCACAAGCCGATCGATACCGCGGGCTATACGGATGACAACCTGGACGAACTGGTGGACCGGGCGCGCAGCGTCATTGAATCCGGTCTTCGGGAAACCGCAGCCGGGTGATGCCGCCGAAAATCGCGCCCGCACGCTTCCGGGCGTTTCAGCGGGCCCTCTCAGTTTTTCAAATCGTATTTCTTCAGCTTATACCGCAGCATTCTTTCCGACATGCCCAGAAATTCCGCGGCTTTGGTCTGGTTGTCGGCCGTCTTCGCCATGGCTTCGCCAATCAGGCGCTTCTCCAGCTCTTCGACGGAATCCCGCAGCGTGCCGGCCGATGAACCGCCCGGTGCCCCGGAAAAAGAACCAGGCCGAAAGGGCAAATCACTCACGGTGATATAATCGTTGCGGGCGATGACGACGGCCCGCTCCATAATGTTGACCAGTTCCCGGATATTGCCCGGATAGTCGTATTTCAAAAGCAGATCCCTGGCTTCCGCCGTGATGCCCCTGAGGCTCTTTCCGTTTTCCGCGGCAAATTTTTCCAGATAGTGATCCAGGAGCAAAGGCAGGTCTTCCTTTCTTTCCCTCAGCGGCGGAAGGGACATGGCCACCACCTTGAGCCGGTAAAAAAGATCCTCTCGGAAGGCCCCTTCCCGGACGCGCGCTTCCAGGTCGCGGTTGGTGGCGCTGATGATCCGGACGTCCACGGAAATGCTGGCATTGCTGCCGAGCCTCGAAATTTCCTTCTCCTGCAGAAATCGCAGGAGTTTCACCTGAACGGCGGGGCTCAATTCGCCGATTTCATCCAGGAAAAGCGTGCCGCCGTCCGCCTCTTCGAAGCGGCCGATGCGCCGCGAACCGGCGCCGGTGTAAGCGCCCTTTTCATGGCCGAACAGTTCGCTCTCCAGAAGATTTTCCTGCAGGGCGCCGCAGTTCACCACGACAATGGGCCTCGCGGCCCGCGGGCTCAACTGATGAATCAGCCTCGCCAGGAGTTCCTTGCCCGTGCCGCTTTCCCCTGAAATCAGCACGGTGGCCCGGCTGGGCGCGACGCGGCTGGCCATGTTCATCAGCTCCACCATGCGGGCGCTTTTGTAAATGATTTTCTCCGCGGTGACGCCGGTCTTCCCCAGCTCCTGTTTCAGAAGATCATTTTCACGGATCAGGCCGCGGCGCTCCGCCACGCGGTCCACGAGAATCAGCAGTTCGTCGAGTTCGATCGGCTTCGTGATGTAATCCACCGCCCCCGCCTTGATCGCCTCCACGGCGGTTTCGATGGTTCCGTACGCGGTAATGATCACGACATCGATCTCGTGATTGATCCTTTTAACCTCCTTGAGAACGGCCAGCCCGTCCATGCCGGGCATTTTGTAATCCAGAAGAATCAGGTCAAAATGATGGTTGGCCACCGTTGTAACCGCCGCTTCGCCGTTCTCCGCTTCCATGACCCGGTGGCCTTCGGAAATGAGAAAATCCCGAAGCATTTCCCGTTGAGACCGGCCGTCCTCCACAATCAGAATATGTAATTTCTGCATGGCGCTTTATCCTTGGCAATCAGGTTTTGTCGCTTATTTTTTCGACCGGCAGCACAATTTCAAACGTCGTCCCCTCGCCCGGGCGGCTGATCACGCGAACGTCGCCGCCGTGGCCGCGGATAATCTCCGTGGCCAGAGGAATGCCCAGCCCCAGGCCTTTTTCCTTGGTCGTGTATTCCGGGCTGAAAACTTTTTCGATTTCCTCCGGAGTCATGCCGCAGCCGGTGTCCGCAATGCTCACCAGAACATGTTTTTTGCCCTCCCGGCTGACGGTAATGGTGATTTTGCCCCCGTTCGTGATGGATTCCATGGCATTTTTGATGAAGTTTAAAAAGGCCTGCTGGAGCTTGTTGATGTCCATGGGGATGACGGCGGGGGAAAGCCGCCACTGGGTCTCCAGCGTAATGTTTCTTGAGGCCGCCTCTTCCGCCATCAGGCTGACAATTTTCTGCAGAACTTCCGTGACGGAGAAATTGCTCAACTCCAGCCTTCTGCTCTTGGAAAAAGAAAGAAACTCTTCGATGATCCCGTTGAGACGCCGGATTTCATCGCGGATCACCGTGGAAAGATTTTTAAACTCCCGGGCCTTTGTTTCATCCGGGGGAATGAAATCTCTTTTCAGGCGCTGCGTCGCCATGCTGATGGCGTTGAGCGGATTGCGTATTTCGTGCGCCACTCCCGCCGCCAGTTGCCCCAGCGAAGAGAGGCGCTCGGCCTTTTCCAGCCTTCGCTCCATTTCAATAATACCCGCCAGATGCCGGTTTTGATCGTGGTAGAGCAGCCACATGGACAAAAGAGCGATGCCGACGACAAACAGCATGAAAATGAAAATATTCTGACGGTTTTCGGCAATAATCTTGTCCATGGAGCCGCGATCCAGACCGATGCGGACGATTCCGGCAATTTTTTCCCTGGGGAGGTAGGGATTTTCCATGACAAAGGGGGCAGCCACATCCAGAATCTTGATTCCCTGCCGGTCCACTTTCCTGCTCAGAATTCTTTTCTTCCCCCTCATCATCTCCTGATCGTTGAGATCCTCGCTGGTCAAGCCGGCCGGCAATTCTCCGATATTCCCCAGCAGAATTTTTTGATCATTAAAGACCTGCAGGTAAGCGATGCCGTGGCCTTCGCCCATTTTGCTCATGGCTCTTTCGACGGCAACTTTCAGGCTCCAGTACAGTCTGCCTTGACGGTCCAGGCAGAAGACGGCGATTCCGCTGTCTCCCTTGAGTTTCATGCCGACGTAGCCGATGTCCTGTTTGATGCGGATTTTTTCCAGCAACTCGACCGTTGTAGCCTTGCGCCCCTTGACGGTCAAATCGCTTTTCGGCAGCATGTCGGTTTTCAGAGGACCGCTCTGGTAAATGACGTCGCCCCGCATATTGAGAACGGCCGCATACCAAAAATGATTATCGGCCGCAAACTTGCGAAGGTAGGCGTTGCTCAGCAATTTCTTTTTCCACTGTTCGTCGATTTGCTGCCCCAGTTTGGTGATGGCATCGTAAACCAGCTGGATGGAATAGGCGGATTCCGCCTCTTTGGCGGTTTTGAGATGGGACGGCATTTTCCCTTTGGCGGCGGCAATGCTTTTCAGATTATCTTCCGTCTGGCGCAAAAGGACGCTGATGGTGGTCAGGGCCTGATCTTCCATAAATCCGACCAGGTTGGTTTCGTTGCGGCGGATATCCAGATAGCCCATCACCAGAATCAGCGCTACCAGGACTGCCGACACGATGCCGACCGCCAGCGGTTGAAGAAAATTTCCGTTATACGAATGTGCGCCGCGTTGGGTGATTGCCTTCTTTTTTTGAAAAAATAACATAATATCCTTATCTTACAAAAAATTAACGGGCACTTCTTCGCTGTGATGGTTATTTGCCGGTTATCATCGGGTTTTTTCCGGGAAAAGTCAACGACAAATGAAAGCGTAAATCGACATTTTCGTCGAAAAATAACAAAAAATTGCACAAAACCTATCTATCTGTTATTGTTTGATTAAATTCATTAAAATCAAAACCGGCTCGACATTTTTGCCGAATCCGCCGGATCGCAGGATAAGGGAGCTATTGGGATTTATTAGCTAAAATATATTTATATCAATTACTTATAGAAACACTCCCGCTGTGGCACAATATCTGCTAGATAATCGTTCAGAAAAAGATAAGTGTCGACTAAAATATTACGGGCATGATTAGCCGACAGCAAAACAACCAAGGAAGGCAACCAGTCCTTCACTCTTCTCTCCTTTCGGGAGGCTCTCAACCAGCCTCCCGTTTTTTTATCCTTTTTTCTCCGATCCCTTCTTTGCTTCGGTTTTCCGGCGTCGCCACTCGGTAATTCTCTCTTTGATGATTTTTTCGTATCCGGCATCGGTCGGGGAGTAAAGCACTTTCCCCTGAAGCTTGTCCGGAAAATACTCCTGGGGAACATAGGCATCGGAATAGTCGTGCGCGTATTTGTAGTCTTTGCCGTACTCCAGCTCCTTCATCAGTTTGGTCGGAGCGTTGCGGATGTGCAGGGGAACGGGAAGATAACCGGTTTTATTAATTAAATCTTTGGTTTGCCCGTATCCGGTGTAGAGGGAATTGCTTTTGGGCGCCACGGCCAGATAGACGGCCGCCTGCGCAATGGCCAGTTCGCCTTCCGGCAGGCCGATGAAATGAAACGCCTGCTGGGCGGCCATCGTCAGCACCAGGGCATGAGGATCGGCGTTGCCGATGTCTTCGGAGGCAAAGCGCACCATGCGCCGCAGAATGTAAAGAGGGTCTTCTCCGGCGGCCAGCATGCGGCCCAGCCAGTAAAGCGTTGCGTCCGGATCGCTTCCCCGCATGCTTTTATGCAGCGCCGAGATCAGATTGTAATGCTCCTCTCCGTCCTTGTCATACAGAAGGGCTTTTTTCAGCAGCGCCTCCTCGGCGGATTTCGCCGTGATCGTTCGTTCCTCCCCGGGCAGCGACTGGACCATCGAGGCGGCCGCCTCCAGGTTGTTGAGGGCCGTTCGGGCGTCGCCGTCGGAAATCCCGATGATGAACTGTAAGGCCTCCTCGGCGATTTGGATGGCGAATTTGCCCAAGCCCCTTTGCGGATCGGAAAGCGCGCGCTTCAGGATAGCCATCAGGTCCTCGTCCGTAAACTGCCTGAGCAGCATCACGCGCGTTCTGGACAAAAGCGGGGCGATGACTTCAAAAGAGGGATTCTCCGTGGTTGCGCCGATCAGCGTGATCAATCCGCTTTCCACGTGCGGCAGGAAAGCGTCCTGCTGGGCTTTGTTAAAGCGGTGGATTTCATCGACAAACAAAATGGTTTTCTGCTTTTTGGCCTCCCAGAGATCCCGGGCGTCGTCAATCACCTGCCGGATTTCCTTGACACCGGAAAGGACGGCGGAAAAACTGACAAAATTGGCTTTGGTTTCATTCGCCAGAATGCGCGCCAGCGTGGTTTTACCGGAGCCCGGCGGCCCCCAGAAAATCATCGAAAAAAGCTTATCTTCCGCAATGGACCGCCTCAACAGCGTTCCTTCGGCGACCAGATGCGGCTGGCCAATGTAATCGGCAAGCGTAAGCGGCCTCATTCTTTCGGCCAGCGGCGCCGTGTCCAATGCGTCATCCGGAGTTCCCTGGCTGAATAAATCCAGATTTTTCATGTTTGCCTCTTTGCTTTCTCCAGAATCTCAATCAAACTGACCACCTTTTCTTTGGGCTGCGCGTCCGCAAAGCGCTTCTGCTCCTCCTGCGTCAGGTTTTCCTCAAGCAGCGACGCCACGTCAAAAGCGGCCTGCCAGCAAAAAATAATCCGCGCACAGGGCAAATCCCCCGCTTCCCTCAAACAGTAGGCAAACGTCATTTCATCGCCCAATTTGGGACAGCGGGTGATTTTATGATCGTGCGGGGTTTTCATTGCCGGCCAGCTTGGCGAAAAAAAGAAAAGCCGTCAAGAATTTTTATTTTCCTGACGGCTTTCCATCAGCCCTGCCTCTTCCTTTTGGCAATCATTTACCCATAGACTATAGCCTGTTCCCCATAACCGTAGGGAACGGTCGCGACCATCCATGTGGGTGGCAAGACCGTTCCCTGCGAGAATGACATCCGTTATGGTTTGGGAAAATCCTTGATGGCGTTCAGAGCTCTTTCGATTTCGTGATCCGGCAGCTCGTAGGCCTCCAATTTACCCGACAGATAAGCGTCGTAGGAGGCCAGATCCACCAGGCCGTGACCGCTCCAGTTGAAAAGAATGATCTTTTCCTTTCCTTCCTCCCGGGCGCGCATGGCTTCATCCACGACGGCGGCCAGCACATGGTTGGTTTCCGGCGCGGGAATGAAGCCTTCGGAACGGGCCCATTTGACGCCCGCATCAAACGTCTTGAGCTGATCATACGCTCTGGGTTCAACCAGTTTTTCGCGGACCAGATGGCTGACGATGGGCGCCATGCCGTGATAGCGAAGCCCGCCTGCGTGGATCGGCGCAGGGACATAATCGTGGCCCAGCGTGTACATCGGAAGCAACGGCGTGGATTTGGCCAGATCCCCGAAATCATAGGCGAACGGACCTTTGGTCATGCTGGGGCAGGAAGTGGGCTCCGCTCCGACAATTTTCACCTCTTTGCCGTGGATTTTGTCGCAGGCAAACGGCGTGGCGATGCCGGCAAAATTGCTCCCGCCGCCGCAGCATCCCATGACCACATCGGGATAGAGGCCGAGTTTTTTCATTTGTTTCTGCGCTTCCAGACCGATGATCGACTGGTAGAGGATCACGTGATTGAGCACGCTGCCCAGACCATAGTGCGTATTGGGGCTGTTCACCGCGTCTTCAATGGCTTCGCTGATGGCAATGCCTAAAGAACCGGGAGTATCCGGATATTCCGCCAAAACATTGCGGCCCACTTGGGTCAGATTGCTGGGACTGGCAATGCATTCCGCCCCCCAGGTATTCATCATCAGACGGCGGTAGGGTTTCTGCTCGTAGCTGACCCGGACCATGTACACCCGGCACGCCAGATCAAACATCTGGCAGGCCATCGCCAGGGCGCTTCCCCACTGACCGGCGCCGGTTTCCGTGGTCATGCGCTTCGTTCCCGCCTCCCGGTTATAGTAGGCCATCGGAACCGCCGCGTTGGGTTTGTGCGATCCGGCGGGGCTGACGCCTTCATTTTTATAATAAATCTGCACGGGGCAGCCCAGCAGTTTTTCGAAATTGCGCGCCCGGTAAAGGGGAGACGGACGCCACAGGACGTATTTTTGCAGGACCTCGTCGGGAATGTCAATCCAGCGCTGGGCGGAGGCTTCCTGCTCGATGATGTTCATGGGGAAAATGGCCGCCAGATCCTGGGGCGTGACCGGCTGGCCCGTTCCGGGGTGCAGGGGCGGCTTCATCGGCGTGGGCAAATCCGCCAAAACATTGTACCACTGCCTGGGTATTTCATGATCTTCCAATAACGTCTTGACCTGTTCCATTTCTTCTCTCTCCTTTACAAAAATAATTCCCGGGTTTCTTTCAGCAAGCGATTTTTGCGCCCGGCCCAAGCCGGCGCCAAAAAAAATGCCGTGGAGCTTTCTTCCCACGGCATTTCAAAATGTTTACGAGTCATGGGAAGGAGCCTCCCTGCCCATGCTCGGTGATTACAGGAGCCTACGGGCAGACATTGATCGCCTGCCACCACCAGTTTCTGTTAAAAAGGCTTCTTGCCATTTCTTGATCGACCTTCCGAGACCCTTGAAAAATGTCGTTTCGATGAGCGAGAGCGACGAGAAATCCTAATGACGGCCGTTTGTTCAAGATTTCTCCCTTCGGTCGAAAGGACAAAAACGGCAGTGATTCAAAGCTCTCCTTCCTTCACCGTTGGCGTTTGCCTAACACAACCGCGAAAGAGATGTCAAGCCGAAATTTGCAGCCGACGGTTTTTTTTATCCGAAAGGGAAAGCGCCGTTGCGCCGAAGCAGACGGGCTGGGGATTAGCGATTCTTCGCTCCGTTGCGCGACAGCCTGACGACTGGCTCGGGGCTTTGCCGGGCGCCCCCTTCAAGTTGATATTTACTTCTCGGGCAATTAAGAGTACGTTACCGCATCAGTGCTGGTTAGGTGCCCATAAAACGGTTCAGCGATCAAGTGAGAAGCGGCATGCAGATGACGAAAAATACCGACAGGATGTCAGGCCGGTTAACGGTCGCGCTCCTTTTCGGCGTTCTGCTCGCGGGAATGACGGCGCCGCCGTCAGCGGCGGCCGATCCACACTTCGTCATAGCCGCTTCGGCCCAATCCCCCCCGTATTCCTATCTGGACAACAAGAATAACCCGCAGGGAATCCTCATCGATTTCTGGAATTTATGGGCGCGCAAGACCGGCGCCGAAGCGTCCTTTGCCCTGACCAGCTTCGATAAGGCCATCGAGCTGGTTCGTGACGGCAAAGCGGATTTTCATGCCGGCATTTTTTATTCAGAGCCAAGAGCGCGGCATTTGGATTTTTCGACGGGCTTTCTCGATGATACGCTGTCTCTGTTTGTTCTGGACAAGCTGGATGTTTACTCGATGTCCGACCTGAAAAATGTTCCTGTCGTCGTTGGGATCAGCAAAGAATATTACGCCGTAGAGTACATGAAGGAGCATTATCCCTTCATCGGAATCCGGCTTTATAACAATAACGAAGAGTTGCTCCACGCCGCGCTCCGGCGGGAGATTGTTGCTTTCGTTGTGGACTATCCCGTTGCCTTTCACTATCTTTCGAAAAATGATTCCCTGGGCCGGTATCGGGTGATTCAGGATATATCCAGCCAAAAATTACGGGCAGCCGTAAAGAAGAGCAACCGCGCAACGCTCGATTTTATTAACAACGGCCTCAAAAAAATCAGCGACAGGGAGCTTGGCGACCTCGCCGACAAATGGGGCCTGAGACAGAACAGCGTCATTCCGCCGTGGTTCAAGAAAGTTCTGCTCGGAGGCGTTGTCGTCGTTATCCTCCTCGCATTCTTCATCCACTGGGCCCTGTTGAGAAAGGAAATCCGCAAACAAACGAGCGACCTCGCCGAAAAAAACAAAATCCTCACGCTCATGCAGCGGGACATGATGGAGGTCAACAGAACCACACAAAACCTGATGGAAGACCTGGAAAAAATAAGCCGCGATAACGAACAGATGCTCGATATGATTGTCCGCGAAATGAAGGAGACCCTGGAACGCATTCAACGGGCAACGGAAGACGGAGATTGCGCCGGTCCGGCTCTGATGGAAATTCATGATCAAAGCAAGAACGTCTTATCCCTGATTGAAAAATTCCGCCAGGTTTCTCCCGTCGATGCAGAAAACTACAGCCAGGAAATGAGAAAGATCAACCTGACGGAATTTTTCTCCAAGAAGAAGAAAGACTTTAAAAACCTTTCCTTGCTGAAAGGGATCGATCTCCACATGGATATGCCCGCAAAGACGGTAACCGCCATGATCCATCCCGGACATTTTGACGAACTGTGCAACAATATTTTTCTCAGCACCGTAAAATATTCCCGGGCGGGCGGGCAGATCCGCATCTCTCTGGCGCTGGCCGGGACTACCGACGAAAAAAAGATTGTCATTCAATTTGGCTATCATTCCCTGGCCGGCGGCGAAACGAGAGAGGACGGTTCTTCGGGGGCTTCCGACCGGGAGCTGCCTCCGGTGGAAAGCGCATCCGGAATCCGGCTGGCCCTGATCAAAAAATTGATCCTGCTCCAGGGAGGAAAGATATCCGCTTTCGAGCGGGAGCGAGGGGAAAGAACCATCCGTCTGGAACTGCCGGCCGTCGAAGAAATCGTGAAATCCTACGAGGATATTGAAGCGCTGGCCCACACGGGAGACATCATCCTGTTTAAAGGGCTTTATTATAACCGACATGGTGAAAAATCCGTGGCAACGGATTGGACGCATGTCGGACTCATCGTCCGGCTGCCCGGCAACCCGCTGCCTTTGATCTGGGAGTCCACGCCGCTGGAGAATGTGCCTGATCAAGAGCTGGGGAAAGGGAAGTCCGGCGCGCAGCTTGTCTCGCTGAAAGAGAGGCTGGAAAATTACGAAACCAACGTCTATGCGATTCGATTCCTGAAAGTCGTCCGGGATCCCTCCATGCTCAACCATCTCTTCCGTTTTATCTCCTATGCGCACACACTGCCCTTTCCGGGCGAGCTTCGATTGGTCGGAAAAGTGATTCATGCAAAAATATTCAGCCGGCTGTACCGGATGAAACGTCGTTATAAGAATATTTTTTGTTCGGAGCTGGTTGCCGAATCCTATATGGTGATGGGGCTGCTTCCGGAGGTCCCGCCCCCTTCAGCCTATATGCCGGTTGATTTTTCGACGCAAAAGAAATTGCCGTTGCTCAAGGGCGCGCATCTGAGCGGCGAGTTCATGATCAGCTTTGAAAAGTAAGCGACCGTGCGGGCCAGCGGCGCCGGCTCAGGCAACCCGTCACGGTTCAAACAAAGCGTGACGGCTTCGTAAAAAGCCACCGCTGTCACCGTGAGCCCGTCGAAGGGCGAGCGTAAGCGCCCGATATCGCGTCATGCTTCGACAGGCTCCGCATGACAAAAGAGGGGAAAAGGACTTTTTACGAGGGCGTCAAGCATGATGAACATGGAAATCGCCGTCATCGTCATCTTTGCATTTTTGACCATTGCGATCCTGATGGCGCGGCCTCTGATCAAAATTCGCCGAATGTCTTCCGTAACGAACAGGGCGCCGGAACCGCACAAGCCGCAACTAACGCACAACCTTTATCGTCATGTGCGGGCGCTGGCCCACCAGATCGGTTCCAGAAGTCTGAGCGAATATGATAAGCTGAAGGAGGCGCAAACTTACATTGAAACCGTTCTCAGGGAATCAGGCATACCCTATTCGATTCAGGATTGTCCGGCACATGAAAAAACCTGCGCCAACATTGTCGTTACTTTTCCAGGCAGCCGACCCCTGCCGCAGAAGATCCTCATCGGAGCTCACTATGACACCATCCCCGGAACGCCGGGGGCGGATGACAATGCATCTTCTGTTTCCGTCCTCCTGGAAATGTGCCGCGCGCTCAAAAACTCTACTCCGGACAAAACCCTTCAACTCGTTTTCTTCACGCTCGAAGAACCGCCGTCTTTTGATACGGAGCGCATGGGAAGCCGCGTATGCGCCGGGGAAGCCAGGAAGAATAACGAAGACATTCTGTTGATGATTTGCCTGGAGATGATCGGTTATTACAGCCCCCGCAAGAACGGGCAGGAATTTCCTCTGCCTTTGATGAATCTGTTTTACTCCGCCGTTCCGGATTTTGTCCTGGTGGCCGGCGATCTGGCTTCCCGAAAAATGGTGGCGTTCGCCGGCGACTGCATTCGTCGGACATCCGGCCTGCGCGTCGAAACGCTCACGGTTCCTCAATGCTTTCCCGGAATCAAACTATCCGACCATTCCTCTTTCTGGCGCCGCGGGTATCGGGCAATCATGATTACCGACACCGCGTTTTACCGAAATCCCAATTATCACACGCCCATGGACACCATCGACACCCTGGATTTCAAAGCGATGACGGCGCTGTGCGAGACGCTGATAAAAATGGTCCATGAACTCGACGGGCGGCCGGACGACGGAAATTGCCGTTGATTTCCTTTCCGGAGTCTGATAGAGGACTATATAATCGAGGGGTGTTCATAAGCTGAAACGACTTATCGGCGCGAGAGCTTTGAATAACGGCCATTTCTGTCATTTCGACTTCTTCTTTGTCATTTCGACCGAAGGGAGAAATCTTGAACAAACGGCCATCCTTAAGATTGCTCGTCGCTCACGCTCCTCGAAATGACATTTTTCAAAGCTCTCGGCACATCCATGAACAGGAGTCGTGATGTGAAAGACACGGTCGAAAAGCGGCTTGAGAAAAAAGTCCAATTCTACGAAACCGTCCTGAACAACATGCTGAACGGCGTCATCATTACCGATCTGGAGGGGAAAGTCATATTTTTCAGCGAATCCTACGGACGATTTCTGGGCAAGGACCCCAAAGCACAAATCGGTTTGCACACGACGGAAGTCGTGGAGAATTCACGCATGCATATTGTTGCAAAAACCGGCATCCCGGAAATCAATCATGCTCAGCGCATCATGGATCACGATATGGTGGTTCAGCGCATCCCCATCAAAGATCATAACAACAAGCTGGTGGCTGTTTTCGGTCAGGTGATGTTCGAAGATGTCCGGGATGTCCAGGTCCTTGCCAACAAGCTCAGCATTCTGGAGTCCAAAGTAAAACTCTATGAAAAGGAGCTCGTCAATTTAAGAGCGTCGAAATACAGTTGCCGGAACATCATCGGCAAAAGCTCGATCATGACGGAGCTGCGCAAACTTGCCGTCAAAGCGGCCAAGACCAATGCCCCGATTCTCCTCATGGGAGAAAGCGGAACGGGCAAAGAACTCTTCGCCCACGCCATTCATCACGCAAGCGACCGTCAGGCTGCGCCGTTCGTCAGAATTAACTGCGCCGCAATTCCCAAAGATCTGATGGAAAGCGAACTCTTCGGTTATGAACCCGGCGCCTATACCGGCGCCGGCAACAAAAGCAAACCGGGAAAATTCGAACTCGCCCATCAGGGCACCATCTTTCTCGACGAAATTACCGAATTGCCGCTGGAAATGCAGCCCAAATTACTGCGGGTCCTGGAAGAGAAAGAATTGGAGAGGCTGGGGGGAACGCGCGTCACCAAATGTGATTTCCGGCTAATCGCCGCCACCCACGAGAACCTGGAGAAACGGGTGAGAGAAGGACTTTTCCGGCAGGACCTCTATTACCGGATCAATGTCATTCCAATCAACATTCCCCCCTTGAAGGAACGGAAGGAAGATATTGCGATGATCGCCCAGCATCTCGTCCTGACGATGGGCAAAGAGTGCGGCACCAATATCAGCGGAATCTCTCCTGAAGTCATCAGGATATTCGAAAAATATGACTGGCCGGGCAATATCCGTGAGCTCTCCAATGTTCTCGAAAGAATATTTTGCTCCATTGAGGGGGTAGAGGATAAGATTTGCGTGGAGCATTTGCCGGTCTTCTTCCGCGGCCTGGCCAGGAAACCCTCTCCATCGACATCGATCATCTTGAAGAATATCAGGGAAGATTCGGAAAAAGAAGCCCTGCTTCAGGCCATCCAGATCAGCAACAACAACAAGAACCAGGCTGCCAGGCTGCTCGGCATTCATCGCACCGCGCTTTATAAAAAAATGAAAAAATTCGACATTCCCCTGATTCATTCCAAGTCCTAAAATTCTTTTTTTTTCAGCTCTTTTTTCTTTCCAAAAGCGTATGCGAATAGATACATGTAGCGTTACGTCTATGGTTGCGATCCTTTTTCACTATAATATTTCCTAAGAAAATCCGGTCGGTTGCCGAATTGGAACGTCGCTTCACGATGGCATGCTTGTTGCGAGCTCACGGGAGAATACGATTGCATCAAAGGGGGTGTAAAAAGAGGAAAGGTTGAGCAGCAAAGCGGCCGGGGTGGCTCCACGACGATCATTGACCTTTAGGGAAGGAGGGAAGCATCAGATGATTACTATTGGCGATCAAAAGAGAGATGTTATCGTAGTTATTATGGCTCTGCTCTGGGCATTCGTGCTTTATGCTGCCTGGAGCGGCGCCGTAAATAAAAACAGCGGCCTCATTCTGTGCGGCTTTTTTGCCAGCGCTCTCATCGTTGGCGCATTTTATTTGCTCGGCGCCGTTACCAATGAGAAGATGCCTGTCAGCGTTCTTGTTTATCCGGTGATTTTCAACGTTGTCTGCTGGGTGATTGCTTTTGTCATGGCCTATCAGACTCGAGGCCAGAAACTGGATTTTATTCTGGGTATGCATCCGGGAATGTTCGGCGCGATTGTCTTCTTCTGGATCGGTTCCATGGTTGCCGCCGCCGTAGGCCTTCTGGTTTGGTTTGATAAACATATCCTGCCTCCGGATAAGTGGGCTGAATTCGAAAATGAAGTGACGCAACAGGAAAAATTACACTAAGGAGGACTTTTCGCCATGAACGAACAATTTATTCAGCCTTCACCGTGGATCATCGGATATACGATCGTTTTCATCCTTATCTCTATGGGCATCGGCTTTTACGCCAGCAAATACGCCAAAACGGCCGAGCAGTTTTTCGGCGGCACGAAGATGTTTGGCGGCGTAACCATCGGGCTTGCCTCCATGGCGGCCGTGATGAGCGCTTTCGGTTTCATCGGCGGCCCCGGTCTGGTTTACAAATTCGGCATGTCCTCCATCTGGATGACGATCGCCTGCGGTCCCGGCATGGCATACGGCTACTGGATCCTGGCCAAACGGATGCGCGGCATGGCGGATGTCACCGACGTGGCGACGCTGCCGGATATCGCTCGGGTGAGATTCAACAGCCAGGCCGTTCGCGCCGTTCTGGCCATCGGATTATTCCTGGCCGCCATCTCCTACCTGTCCTCTCAGGTGATCGGCGGCGGCATCCTGATGAACCAGATGCTCGGGGTCTCCAATGAATGGGGCATCGTGATCATGTTTGGAACGACCGTGGCCTATATGATTTTCAGCGGCATGTCCGGAAGCATTTTGACCGACGCCTTCCAGGGCTTTATAATGTTGATCGCAGTGATTGCCGTGCTCGTCGGCTTTTTCATGATGACCGGCGGCGATTTAACCCCGATCATGAATTCGCCGCAATTCGGTCCTTCCTTTGTGGATGGATTCGGTTCGATGCCGCTTCAGGCCGCCCTCGTGTTCGGACTGATCTTTTTTGTGGGCGCGATGGGCCAACCCACGATGCTGGCAAAAATGTATTCCCTAAAGACGCCGCAGGATATCAAAAAGGCCGGCGTCATCGGAGGGTTAAGCTACGGTGTGACTTCCATCGTCTGGATTCTTTGCGGCTACGGCGCATTGTATATCGTCGCAACCGGCGCTTCTCCGGCGCTGGCGAAAGCGGACAATGCCGCCTTCCTCTTTGTAAGCAAATTGGGAGGCGTCACGCAGGCGCTGGTGATGGCGGGCCTCTTGGCTGCAATCGTTTCAACTTCCAGTTTCTTCATTTCTCTGTCTTCGAGCGCCATCACCCGGGATCTGATCGGCGCTTTCGGCCACGAGATTCCTCACGACAAGCAGATCCGCATCGGCCAGATTCTGCAGGTCATTGTTCCGCTCATCGCGATCGGCATGGGGTTATGGGGAGGAAGAATGGTGGCCATCCTCGGGGCGCTGGGGTGGGGGTTCTTTGCTTCCGTGACGATTCCCACTTTCGCGATCGGCATGCTCTGGAAGCGTTGCTCGACGGAAGGCATTCTCACCGGTTTGGTGTTTGCCGTCATCTCGAATCCGGCCTATCTTATTCTCGAGAACCTGAAAATTTTCAGGTTTCCTTTTGCGGGCTATCTTTTCTGCGTCGCCGGAGCCGTTGTCTTGACCGTCGTCGTATCCCTCTTTACAAAAACGTCCGCGGGAGAGAATATGCCCAAAGCGTTAAAGCCGATTTTCAAACTGTAAAAACGTTGTTTTACGTCGGGGTCGGGCACCCCCGGCCCCGACGTTTTTCCATCGAGGATTGGTTATGAAGAAATTTCTGTCGATACGGCTGACGGTTGCGCTGTTGGCTTGCGCTGTCTTCTTTGTCGCCTGTGACGGCAACGGATCGAAGAAAAAAGTCGCTTCGGAAGATCAGGATTTCTCCTCGTCAGGGATGATCAAAGACATGGAAGAAATGCGGAAGGCCGCGGAAAAAGGCAAGCCGACAGCCCCGCCGGCGGGGGTCGCGCCACAGGAGTCGCGCAAATAGGCTTCTATCGCCGGTTGTCCGGCGGACGGCTTTATCAAGAGGAGGAATACGATCGATGGCGGACAGCCCAACTCATCATTCGAAGGATTCTTCACAAAAAAAAGAAAAGGTCGTTTCAGCGGCCGATGCCGTCAAGACGATTAGGGATGGCGACGTAATTGCCACGGAAGGTTTTGTCGGCGCCGGTTTTGCGGAAGAACTCGCCATTGCGCTTGCGGATCAATTTCTGAATACCGGCACTCCCCGGAATCTATCCATTATTTACGCGGCGGGCCAGGGCGACGGCGCCACTGCTAAAAAAGGATTGAATCACCTGGCCCTCGAAGGACTTGTCGGCAGGGTGGTTGGCGGCCACATTGGACTTGCGCCAAAACTGCAAACGCTGATCAAAGAGAACAAGATTCTTGCCTACAACTGGCCTCAGGGCGTCGTTTCGCATTTTTTTCGTGAAGTGGCGGCAAAACGGCCGGGGGTGATCTCCAGGGTCGGTCTGGGAACTTATATCGACCCGCGATACGATGGCGGCAAATTAAATGAAAAGACGTTCAGGGAGGGCGCGGATCTTGTAAAATTGATTGAAATTGAGGGGCAGGAATACCTGTTTTACAAGACCTTCCCCATTCATGTCGCGTTTATCCGGGGAACAACGGCCGATACGTTCGGCAATATGAGCATGGAAAAGGAAGCCTTGACCCTGGAGGCGCTGGCGATTGCCATGGCGGTGAAAAACAGCGGAGGAATCGTGATTGCGCAAGTTGAGCGCGTCGCAGAACAAGGCACGCTGAATTGTCGTGACGTGAAAGTCCCCGGGATCATGGTCGATTACGTCGTGGTTTCGAGGCCGGAGAATCATTGGCAGACTTTTGCCGTTCAATATGATCCCTCTCTGAGCGGAGAGGTCCGCAAACCCATGAAATATATCCCGCCTATGGCGATGGGGCCGCGAAAGATCATTGCGCGACGCGCCGCGTTTGAGCTTCGTCCGAAAAGCGTCGTCAACCTGGGCATCGGCATGCCCGAAGGAGTGGCCAATGTGGCGAACGAAGAAGGCATCCTTACGTCGCTCGTCATGACGGCAGAACCGGGCGTGATCGGCGGCATGCCCAACGGCGGCCTGAATTTCGGCACGGGGACAAACACGGACTGCCTGATCGATCAGCCTTATCAGTTCGATTTCTATGACGGAGGCGGATTGGACGTCGCATTTCTGGGATCGGCGGAAATCGACAAACACGGCAATATCAACGTCAGCAAATTTGGCCCCCGCTTCGTCGGGCCGGGCGGCTTCATTAATATCAGCCAGAGCACCAAGGAAATCGTTTTTGTCGGCACTTTTACGGCCGGGGGCCTGAAAGTCTCCGTTGACGAGGGGAAACTGACGATTCTGGAAGAAGGCAGGGAAAGAAAATTCCTCAATCACGTGGAACAGGTCACTTTCAGCGGAAAGTACGCTGCGGCAGCCAAGCAGCCGGTTCTTTACGTGACGGAACGTTGCGTGTTTTCTCTGGTCGAGGACGGCATAGCGTTGATTGAAATTGCGCCCGGCATAGATCTGGAAAAAGATATTTTAGCGAATATGGAATTCAAACCGGTGATGAAGACGCCTCCGAAACTGATGGACGAGCGTATTTTCCAGCATGGACTCATGGGGTTGAGAAAAGAGCTGGTGGTCATCCCGCTGGAAGAACGTCTGATATACAATCCCAAGCGAAACTCTTTTTACGTCAATTTCTCAAACTATAACATACGCACGAGCGAAGAGATCAGAAGAATCAAAAATGGCATCGAAGCGATCCTCGCGCCGCTCGGAAAGAAAGTGCCCACGATCGTCAACTACGACAATTTCAATATTGCTCCGGAGCTGACCCATGAGTATGCGGACATGCTCAAGCACGTCATGCAATATTACAGCAATGTGACCAGATACACGACCAGTGCGTTTCTGCTGATGAAGTTGGGCGATGAACTGCTCAAGCGCGATGTGGATCTGCAGATGTTTGGCAGCATCGAAGACGCCAAAGAAGCTTTAAATACACTGGAAAAATAAAATGCCGACCAGGAGAGAGCCGTTGAATAACGGCCATTTTTGTCATTTCGGCTTCTTCTTTGTCATTTCGACCGAAGGGAGAAATCTTGAACAAACGGCCATCCTGAAGATTTCTCGTCGCTCACGCTCCTCGAAATGACATTTTTCAAAGCTCTCCAGGAAACGCCGACGGGGGAATCCGTCTTTCCAAAGCGGAGCACGGCGCCGGGATCGGCCGGATGGATTCGCTATGCGCTCTTTTGATCATGTGAAGCTTGCCCGTCCACTGCCTCCCCTCCCCGCGCAGGCAACAACGCGTGGGGGCTTGACAATCGCCGCGGCTTCGATTGCGCACGGCGCCGATAAAGAGTGAAGCGGCGAGAGCTGAGTTCCGCCGTTGGCGTCACGCGCGGCGCGGCGGCGGAAAGCCTTCCGCTGCAACCGGCGACGGGTCTCAACCTCTCCGTGAGTCAACGCCGATAAGCGCAAGCGGGACCGCCGGAACGCCGACCCGGCAAACGTTTTGCGGATCAGCCTTTCACTCTTGGCGACCCGGCGGTTTCCCCTGCTTTCTTTCCGGAACTTTCCCCGAAGCAGACGATTGAATTCATCATTCATGTCGGTAAGACAGGCTTCGAGTTTTTTGGCGTTGTGCCGCCGGTCGGCAACGGCTGATTATTTCTGCCGCGAAACCGGCTCATAACAGAGTCTCTTTGCGCCTTGCGAGTCGTTTGACAATGAAAATCAGCTATGCTACAGGGAACACGTGTGACCAGAAGGTTTTTGTCATGATACGGATTCATGAAACCGCGCAGAACCAATTTGAAGAAAAAGGCTTTATCGACAGCATACCCACATAACATTAAGGAGAGTGAAACCATGACCCGGAGTGAATTCAAAAAGATCATTGCCAACGCCATCAAAGCGGAAGTCGCAGCCAATAAATTTTACAGCGGCGTGGCCAAAAAAGCGAAGGACGCGAATCTCAGGAAGCTGTTCCAGGAGCTTGCCGGTGAAGAAGCCCAGCACAAGCTCACGTTAAAAGGCTATCTGGCCAAAGGGGCCGCGGAACTTCAATTTTCCGAATCGGCGGATTACAAGGTGGCGGACGAGCTCCCCACGCCTCCGCTGACGCCCGATCTGAAACCGGTTGACGGTCTGGTGATCGCCATCAAGAATGAACTGGCAGCTATGCAGATGTACACCCAACTGGCCAAAGCAAGCGCGGACAAGGCGCAGAAAAAGGTTTTCCTGGAGCTTGCGTCGATGGAGCGCGGCCACAAGAAAAGACTCGAGGATATATATACGAATATGGCTTTCCCGGAAGCCTGGTAGCGCTGCCATGTTTTGATGATTTCGTTCGGGCGCCCGGCAGGATCCGGCAACAAAAAAAGTCAGGGCATTGCGGCCCTGACTTTTTTTGTTGATCACCGCCGGCGCTTTACCGGTAATATCCCGTTCCGACCACCCAGCCGAAGGGCTTGAACAGCAGAACATAGGATCGCTTGGGCAGAGGCGTGGCCTGGCCCTTTTTGGTAAACAGGTATTCGACATAGCCGCCGGTTTTGCCCCGGGCCAGAAATTCCTTCACATAGAAAACGCCTTTGGCGTCCTTGTCGGCCAGCCGGTTGCGGCCTTCCGTATCCTTGCGGCCGTAAAGCACCACGTTGACGCCTTCGGTCGTATCGGCCCAGAAATATCCTTCCTTTCCGTAGCGCAGTTCCCGCAGCAGTCCTGCGGCCAGTTCTTTTGCTTTTTCCGCGCTCATCTCCCCTTTCTGCTGCCGGGCGTGAATCGCCGCCAGCAGGCTGACCGCGGTTTCCACCTGACTTTTGATCAGCGCATCCCCGGCGCCGTCCGAAAGAACCGGCGTCTGCGCCGCAACCGACAGACAAAAAACAACGCTCAGCAACCCTCCCAGAACCGTCAACCAGACTTTACGCATAAATCCTCCTTCATGAAAATAATTTTCGGTTTAAGACACGACGCTTCTCTTACGCCTGATTTTGACCGCTGCGCCGGCGCGCCTCGCCCATGGCGTTTGCAGCCAGCATGGCCTGCAGAACTTTCTCCGGTGTGATGTCACCCGCTTCATGATGAATGCACTCCCCGGAAGCGCAAGCCTTACAGGCTGCCTTGTCGATCATCCCGCGGTTTGCGTCCGCCAGGCCGATATCGGAAAACGTCGTCGGCAGCCCTATTGCTTCACAAAAATCATAGACGGTCTGGATTTCGTCCGGCGCGGCATCCGTCAGGTGCAGACCGGCGAGGACGCCGAAGGCGACTTTTTCGCCGTGATAAAAGGCGTGGGTTTGGGGAAGCGCGGTCAGGCCGTTGTGAATGGAATGAGCCGCCGCCAGTCCCGAGCTTTCAAATCCCAGACCGGAAAGCAGAATGTTCGCCTCGATAATGTGGTTCAGGGCCGGTGTGACGATATGTTGTGCAGCGGCCATTTTCGCCGCACGACCGTAAGAAAGCAGCGTATCATAACAGAGTTTGGCCAGATGCAGCCCCGCCAGTGTGCTCAATCCGCCGCACTCATTGGGCGATTGGGTGCGGCGGCAGGACCGGGCTTCAAACCAGGTGGCCAGCGCGTCGCCCATGCCGGATATCAAAAAGCGCGCCGGCGCTTCGGCAATCACTCGGGTATCCACCAGCACGATTTGCGGATTCATTTTCTGATAAAAGACGGATTCGAAGGTCCCCTGCTCCGAATAAAGAACGGCGCAGCCGCTGCAGGGCGCGTCGGTCGAGGCGATGGTGGGAACAATCATCACCGGAAGGCCCGCGCGGTCGGCGGCGATTTTGGCGGTGTCGATAGCCTTGCCCCCGCCCATGCCGACCAGAACATCCACCCGCTCGCGGCGAAGGACGTCCGCCAGCCGGCTCAATTCCTTTTCGCAGCATTCTCCGGAAAAAGGCTCGATGAGAATCCCGCGGGTTTTTAAATTCTCCCGGTACGGAACCAGAATTTTGTTTTGAGCGGAAGGAGACGCCAGGATCAACCCCTTTTTACCGAAAGGGCCAATCGCGTCGGGCAGTTGCGCGAGCACACCCTCGCCCTGAATGTATTTTCCGGGAAACACCGCTTTTAAGAACATGAGTTCGCTCCTTTGTAATGAATGAGGCCGCCGGCCGACACTGTGTTACACCAGCGGCTCCGGAAAATCAAATAATCCTGATTGAATACCGAAACAAATTGTGTTTAGAAACAGCAGCGACACACGGGAAGACACCATGAATCAACCATCCAGACCGGTCAAGATCGATTTCAATTCCGAATTCCAGCGGGCATTTTCGCTCATGGAAGATACGCAGAAAAACATCCTGATCACCGGGCGGGCGGGCACGGGAAAGTCAACGCTGCTCAACTATTTCCGCGATGCCACCCAAAAGAAAGTGGTGATTCTGGCGCCGACCGGCGTGGCGGCGGTCAATGTGGAAGGCCAGACGATCCACTCCTTTTTTCATTTCAAACCGAATGTGACGCCGGCGTCGATCAAGCGAAAGAAAAAGGGGGAGAAGGACAGACCGACCCTTTACAAGAAACTGACCACGATCGTGATCGATGAAATTTCGATGGTGCGCGCCGATCTGCTGGATTGCGTCGATAAATTCCTTCGTTTCAACGGCCCTCATGAAAAACGGCCCTTCGGCGGCGTACAGATGATTTTTATCGGCGATCTGTATCAACTGCCGCCGGTTGTCTCGTCGGCGGAGCGCGAAATTTTCAAAAGCCATTATCCGACGCCCTATTTTTTCAGCGCAAAAGTCTTTGATCAACTGGACATCGAGTATATCGAGCTGGAAAAAGTCTATCGGCAGAAGGACGATGAATTTGTCCGGCTGCTCAACACCATCCGCAACCGCTCCGTAACGGATGACGATCTGGCCAGGTTTAATGCGCGCTGCGATCCGCTCTTCGAAGCGCCTCCCGGCTCCTTTTATCTGTCTCTCACCAGCACGAATGATCTGGCGGACGCAATCAATGAAAAACGGCTGGCCGAACTGCCGGGGAAAATCTGGAGGGCCGCCGGCCGAATCGAAGGCGATTTCGGCAAGGAATATCTGCCGACCGCGGTGGATCTGAAGCTGAAAAAAGGCGCACAGATTATGCTGCTCAACAACGATTCACTGGGCCAGTGGATGAACGGCACCATCGGCAAAATTCGAAGGTTCGAGCAGGAGGACGACGGCGAGGAGGTGATTGTGGCCGAACTGGACAACGGAGATACGGCGCGCATTTCCCCCTACACCTGGAAAATCTACCGGTTTTTCCTGAAAAACGAAGAGCTGCGCTCGGAGGAGGTCGGATCTTTCCGGCAGTATCCGGTGCGCCTGGCCTTTGCCGTCACCATTCACAAGAGCCAGGGAAAAACCTTCGAAAACGTGGTGATCGACGTGGGGCGGGGCACCTTTGCCCACGGGCAGATGTACGTGGCGCTGTCGCGCTGCACGACCCTCGACGGCATTGTTCTTAAGAGGCCTCTCCAAAAAAACCATATTTTAATGGACTGGCGCGTGGTCAAGTTTCTTACGAATCTCCAGGTTGCTCAAGCCGCCAAAACGTTCAGCCGCGAGGAGAAAATAAAATGGATTGAAGAGGCGATTGCTGAAAAGAAAAACATTGAAATCCTTTACCTCAAAGGTCAGGATGAAAAATCGCGCCGGACGGTGAGGCCCCTGTTCATGGGAAATATGGAATACAAGGGTTATCCTTACCTGGGCCTCGAGGCTTTCTGCCTGGAGCGACGGGAAAAAAGAATTTTCAACGTGGACAAGATTCTGGAAATCGGAGAGGGGAAGTCATCGGAAAACAAAACCGGCTTCTGACAGGAAGATTGTGCCAATGCCCCTTTGCGCCACGCCGTTATTTCAGGAAAATGGATCCGACAATCGGGGCGAAATAAAAAGCGGACAGGGCCAAAGCCACGGCGCCCGCCGCGGAAATCAGTCGGTCGATTCTTGCCACGCTCGGGTCATGGCCTTCTTTTCCTCCCTTGCGTGTTGCCGCCGCAAACGATTCCCGACGCAGCGTGACGCTCCGATGACCGTTCATAACGCCGGACAATGCGGAAACCCCTGTGATCGCGCGCATTTTTTTGCTCCCTGTTTTCTGATCCGGGTTACATCAGATATTTTCTGACGGAGGCGGTGATCACGCCGCCTATTTTGAGTTCTTCTCTGGGACAAATCGCAGGATAAGCCGGATTGGCGGCCTCCAGGACAACTTTTCCGCCCTGCCGGCGGAAATATTTCATGGTCCACCGGCCATCGACTTCGGCCAGAACAATGTCGCCGCTTCGGGGCGTCCGTTCCCGCTCGACGATGACCAGATCGCCTTCCATGATGCCCGCGCCGATCATCGAGTCCCCTGTGACCCGCAGCAAAAAAGAAGCCTCGGGCCTGGTTACCAGGTACTCGTCCATGGACAGAATATCACGGGTGCTTTCTTCGGCCGACGCGGGAATCCCGGCGGCCACATTGCCGACCAGAGGAATGCCGAAGGAAACGCCCGACAGTTTGAGAAATCCCTGCGCGTCTTTTTCCAGAATGCCTTTTTCAATGAGCTTTTCTATCCAGTAAAAGACGACGCTTTTGGATCGCACCTCAAACAGGTCCATCATTTCGGCGTACGTGGGCATGCGCTTCTGATGGCGGTAAAACGACACCAGGCTCTGTTCTACGGATTTTATGTCGCGGATTTTTTTCATGGCCCGTCTTATATAGAACGTACGTTCTATTGTCAAGCATTTTTTTATTTGGCTGTAGAGAACGGCCTTGCCACCCGCAAGGTTTGTCGCGATCATTCCCTGCTACCGGGTCATCGTGTATTTCTGCTCGTCTTTGGGAACGTACCAGCGGATGAAGTTGTGGCCGATGCCGATGGGTGCCGGCTCGATGCCGCGAACGCGGTTGGATATGATGATTAAATCGTCGGGAACATACAGAAAAGTGTAAGGCTGATCCTCGGCCAGAATTTCCTGAAAACGGTCGTAGTATTTTTTCCTTTCGTCCTGATGGAACGTGCTGCGGCCCTTCTCCAGCATCTCGTCGGCTTCCGGATTGCTGTAGGAAACAAAATTGAGCTCTTCCGGCGCGGTCTTGCTTGAGTGCCACACGTCGTAGGCGTCCGGGTCCGGCGGGATGGTCCAGCCCAGAATGACCGCGTCAAAGCGCCGTTTGTTGATGAAATGGGTGACAAACGCCGACCATTCCAGAACGCGGATTTTCGCGGCAATGCCGACTTCCGCAAGCTGCCGCTGAATAATCTCCGCGCATTTCTGGCGGGTCTCATTGCCCTGATTGGTCAGAATTTCAAACGCAAAGGACCGGCCGTCCTTGTCCAGCAAACCGTCGCCGTTTGCGTCCGCCCACCCCGCCTGCTTCAAAAGTTCGCGCGCTTTGGCCGGGTCGTAGGAGTAGATTTTCACTTTGTCGTTGTACGCCCAGGTGCCCGGCTTGTAGGGCCCCGTCGCCGGTTTGCCCAGTCCCAGCAGAACCCCGCTGATGATTTCGTCTTTATTGATGGCGTGGGATATGGCCTGTCTCACGCGCCTGTCCGTAAAAAGCGGGTTTTTCAAATTATAGCCCAGATACGTGTAGGCAAAAGCCAGATAGCGATATTTGTTGAAATTTTCCCTGAACAGATTGTTCTCCGTCTGCCGCGTGTACTGCAGCGGTGTCAGCCCCATCATGCCGAGGTTCTGCGCGCGAAGCTCCAGAAACATGGTTGCGGTGTCGGGAATGATCCGCGTAATCCGGCCGTCCAGATAGGGTCGCCCCTCAAAATAATCCTCGTTGGACACCAGAACGATTTTCTGACCCGGAACCCATTCCTTGAACCGGTAGGGCCCGGTGCCGATGGGGTGGCGCGAAAGAGGGCTTTGGGTAATGTCTTTCCCCGCGAGCAGGTGAGCGGGCATCATCGCTGCGGCCCAACTGATTAAAGCGGGCGCGAAAGGCTTGTCGTAGGTAACACGAAAGGTATAGTCGTCCAGAATCCGGGCTTTTTTGACTTTCTGAAAATCCCCGGCATAGGCGGTGGGCGTTTTGGGATCCACCGTCACCTGATAGGTGAAAAGCACGTCGGCGGCCGTGAAGGGCCGGCCGTCATGCCACCGAACACCTTTGCGCAGGTGGAAGGTGATCGACAGACCATCCGGCGACACCTCCCACGATTCGGCCAGATCGCCGACAATATTCATATCCTTGTCGTACTTGACCAGACCGTTGAAAACCATGCCGCCCACGGCGTGAGAAGCCGAATCGGAAGCCAGAAGCGGAATCAGGTTGCTCGCGTCCCCGATATCGCCCCGCACCAGAATATCGCCATAGGCGGGCGGCTTGTCCCCTTTGGAACCGGCGTTCCCGGCCTGCGGCGACCTCTCACATGCGGCGATCATTGTCACCGCCAGAAGCATCATCATGAAATTCAATATCCTGTGCATGGCGGATTACATAACCCAGGAAACCCGTCTTTGCAATATACTTTGTGTCCTTTTCGCTTTCCACCTCCGCATCCCCCGCCCCTGTGCCATATTTTATCCTCGCTTTTTAAAGAAATTTGTGAACAAGTTTTGCGCGAAAAGAGCAAGTTGTCTCTTTCAGGGAGAGAGTTATGAAAGTCAAAACACAGGAGCTGTTTAATTTTTATTCACACTTTGCCGGAGCGGTTGCCGCCATTATCGGAACCGTCTATCTGGCCATTGCCGCCAGCGATTCGGCCTCCGGGCTTGTCACCGCGCTGATTTACGGAATATCCGTCGTTTTTCTTTTTTCCGCCAGCACGCTCTACCACGCCTTTAAAAAGGAAGAAAATGAGCTGTCCTTCTGGAGGAAGATGGACCGGCTGGCCATTTTTTTCATGATTGCCGGGACCTTTACACCGATTTGTTATTTTTGTCTCGACGGCGCCTACAAGTGGATGATGATTGCCTTTCAGTGGAGTCTGGTGGGCGTCGGACTGATTTCACAGATTTTTTTCCCGGGGGCGCCCCGAAAACTGTATGCCGTCATCTATTTGTTCATGGGATGGTCGGCGCTCTTCACCCTCAAGCAGATGCTGGCCAATATGTCCTCTTCCCAGGCGATTCTCCTGGTGTCGGGCGGCGTTTCCTTTACGATCGGCGCCATTATTTACGCCGTCAAAAAGCCCCGGATGATTCCGGGAATTTTCAGTTTCCATGAACTCTTTCACATCATGGTCCTGATCGGCGGCATCCTTCATTACGCCATGATCTACGGCGTCTATTCCCATCCGGGCGTTTGATCATGAGTGCGTCTTCCCCGCCCGCACCACCCGGCCCTGCAACGGACCTGCTCCTGGCGGAGGAGCTGAAATTATTTCTTCAGGATTACGAAAAAAATTATAAGGCGGGTGAGAGCAAGCCTCCCGAGGTCGGGAGGCCTTTCCTGCTCATAGCGCCTGAATCCGACACCGGCGTCCTGCTCATTCACGGATTGATGGCGGCGCCGGCGGAAGTCCGCGAGTGGGCGGAATTTCTGCACGCCAGGGGCCTGACCGTTTACGCGCCCCGATTGTCGGGTCACGGAACATCCTCCGGAGATCTTTCGACGCGCAACGCGAACGACTGGCTGTCTTCGGTTGACCGCGGCCACGCCCTGCTGAAAACCTGCTGCGCCAAAATCCTGGTGGCCGGTTTTTCCACCGGCGCCGGCCTCGCGCTGCAATCCGCCATCCTCAAACCTCGTGATTTCGAGGCGGTGATCGCCGTCAGCGCACCCCTTCGGTTTAAAAGCTTTTCATCGAGGTTTGCCGAGCTTCTGCACGGGTTCAATCTTCTCTGCGCCAATCTGGGCATGGATCGCCTGGCCGTGAAGTTCATGAAGAACGACGCGGACAATCCCCACATTAATTATCTCCTTTGCCCGGTCAGCTCTTTCGTGCAGGTGAAAAAGCTGATGAGAAGCGTCGGACGGAGGCTGGCCGACATTCAAATTCCGGCGCTGATCCTCCAGGGTCGGCAGGACCCCAAGGTCGCCCCGAAAAGCGGGCCTGCCATCTATGAGCGCCTGGGCGCGCATCAGAAGCGCTTCGCCTGGATTGAGTTTAACCGGCATGGCATTGTCCTCGGCCCCATCGCGCGGGAAGTTTTTAAAGAAGTGGAGTCTTTCCTGGGCGCCTGCCGCCTGATCGATTCCCCGAAGCAGCGCAATGCCAGGATTGGACAGGCCCAAAAGTAGTGCGGGGTTTTAACCCCGCCATTCGCGGACATAAATGTCCGCACTACATTTACAACCTTCCAGCCCGATGATGGTGCGTGGCGTTAGCGGCGCCGGGTTTAGAGGGGCTGAAGCACCGCACAACAATCATCTCTGGTGAGAACAAAGGGTTGCAACCCCTTGTTCCAGTCTGCTGTTCAGCATTCTTTTTAATATTCATTTTGACCGGATGCTCATTCCGATGTAAGATGCGCCCAAAATACGTCGGCGTCAGGCGGAAATTCATGGCAGAAGGGGAAAAAGACCGGGCGGCTCTTCGAAAGACGCGCAAAGAATCGGTGCAGATGCGGGCCGCCGGCGCCTGGGACATCGTGTATGACGCCGTCAACAATTTCAGCCTGAACGGCGACGCCAATCAGGCCGCGGCCGTTGCGCTCTACGCCATCCTGTCCGCCATCCCGCTCTTTATTTTAACCCTCATTGCCGCCGGGTCGTTCTTCAGCTCCAACACCACCCTCCAGACAGACATCGTCGGCGCCGTTCAGGGATTTCATCCCTATTTTTCCGAAACGCTCCTCCAGCAGGTGGGGCAAATCGAGGGCAAGAGCAAGGTGCTGGGCTGGATCGGCGTCCTGGGCCTCGTCTGGCTGTCGGCCGCGATCTTCAACGCCGTCGAATCGGCGCTGAACATCATTTTCCGATCCCGGCACAAGCGAAATTATTTTGTTTCCAAACTGATGGCCATCGCCATGATCCCGGCTGCCTGGATCGTCGGCGGTTTAAGCATCCTGATCACCTATATGGCCACGCTGCTCGCGAAAGAACCGACGGCATCGGCCGACGGCCTTTTGCTTTCCCTGACCATGCCGGCGCAAATCGGCCTGCGCTACATCGTCCCCTACCTGATGGTCGTGATTCTGGTCGCATTCGTTTACCGGATCATCCCCACGGTGAAAATCCGTCCCTCCGTAGCCCTGGCCGGAAGCGCGATTTTCGCGTTTTTCGTGGAAATCGCCAAACAGCTCTTTACCTGGTACGTAGCCAATTACACCCGCTATAATGTCATTTTCGGCTCCCTGGAAACCGTTGTGATCCTCGTCATCTGGGTTTTTTACGTGGCGCTGATCTTCCTGTTTTGCGCGGAGATCATGTCGTCCTTTGAGCGGCGCGACATGCTGCTTTTGGAAAGAGCCTTGCTCAAACCTCATCATTCCCTTCTAAAGGTGGACGCGCGCCTCTTCCAGAAATTCGGGCGTATTTACGCCCCAGGCGAAGTTGTTTTTAACGAGAACGATGCCGGCAGCGAGATGTTTTATGTGATTTCGGGGCGCGTCCGACTGGAGCGCGTCGACGGCCGGGTCAAAAAAACGCTGGCGGAAATGGGGCCGGGGCAGTACTTCGGTGAAATGGCGGCGCTCATTGACGTCCGAAGGACCGCAACGGCGCGAGCGCTCGAAAACAGCCACCTGGCCGTGATTGACGACCGGACCTTCCAGAACCTGATTCGTGAAAGCCGGGAGGTCGCGCTGGCCATGCTGCGCGAATTCGCCTCACGCCTGAAAAATTCCAACGCGGCCCTGGAAGAATTCACGCATCGGAGAACGCAGATGCTCATCCTCCTGCAAATTCTCGATCGGCCCAAAGCCACCGTCGATGAGCACATTGAGCAGATTTCCCGGCTGACCCGAAAAGAGCCGTCCCAAATCAGAAACATTTTTCAGGAGCTTTCCGGACAGGGAATCGTCAGGCTCCGGGACAACCGCCCGGACATCGACCGCGACAAAATGTGGTCCATGTTTGACTTCGGAATCTGAAAAAACCGCGTTTCGGGATGCATCAAAGGAGGAATGAAAATAATCCTGCACCCGCGAACACTTCATCGAATCGGTCCATTCATTCTTTGCCTCGTCCTCCTGTGGGCGATCACCGCACAGGCCGGGGAAGCGCCGCCCATCCGGGTCGGCGGCGCCGTGCCCGCCGTCGAAATCGCTTCGCAGTCCGAATATCTGCTCGATTACTCCGGGCGCTTGCAGTATCAGGACATCCTCAGCAGCGGACAACCCTTTCAACGCCACACGAAATATTCCTTTCAGTTCAGCTTTAAAAGAGCAACACTGTGGTTTAAATGCCGCATCGCTCCCGCCGATTCCGGGGATGAAACGGCGCTGGCCAGCCGCCGCTCCTTTCTGGTTTTCGACAACGCCGCCCTGGGCGCCGTCACGCTCTATGTTCCGGTCATCCTGGACGGCAAGCCAGACCTCATTGAATTCCATGGAGGATGGCGGCAGGGAGAGAAAAGCCGGAAATTCCCCTTCCTCTACCCGACATTTGTTCTGCCCGACAACCTGGATGCGTCCCGTCCGGTGGTCGTCCGGGTCGCCACCCCCTATGCGCTGCAGTTTCGTGCGACGCTTTATACCATCGACGCTTTTCGCAAAATGAGCTTTGTCCTCTTTCTGATCGTCGGATTTTTCGCCGGCATCCTGATCGCCATGATTCTCTACAATCTGGCCCTGTATCTGTTTATCCGCGACCGTCAATATCTCTTCTACATCACCTATATCGGCTTTTTGCTGCTGTGGCAGTGCGTTCTCGTCGGACTTTTCCAGTATATCTGGCCGCCGCTGGGCGCATTTCTGATGTCCGGCATCCCGGTGTTCGCAGCCCTGATGATGATTTTTGCCGTTTCTTTCGGCATTGTCTTTCTCAACACACCGAAAACGGCTCCCCGCCACGACAAACTGCTCAAGGGCCTGGCGGTTTTTATAGGGACGATCATTGCGCTGGTTTTGCTGAGACAGTTATGGCTTGGCAATTTGCTGTCCTACCTCTCGGGACAGGTGGTTTCCGTCGTTCTTTTCACGGCCGCCCTGTCGTCTTTGCGCTCCGGTTTCCGGCCGGCCCTGTTCTACCTCATCGCCTTCGGTGTCTTTCTGCTGTGCGCTTTCGTCTTCTTTTTCAAATTTTACGGTCTGATCCCCAATAATACCTTCACCATGCACATTGTCATCTTCGGCAGCGCCGCCGAAGCTGTCCTTCTGTCTTTCGCACTGGGCTACCGCATCCGAGTCCTGCAGGAGGAGGAAGCGCAGTTGCGCGAGCGGGAACGGGATCTCGAGGCAATCAGCGTCACGGATGAACTGACGGGGCTTTTCAACCGGCGTTTCTTGAATCCGGCGCTGGTGAAAAAAACGGCGGCGGCGCGGCGCAGCGGCACGCGATTATCCCTGCTGATGCTGGATGTCGATCATTTCAAGGATTTCAACGATACCTACGGACATCCGGAAGGAGACAAGGTGCTGGCGGCCCTGGGCGGGCTGCTGATTCAGACCCTGCGGGAAGAAGATATCGCTTGCCGCTATGGCGGAGAAGAATTCGTCGTCATCCTCCACAACGCCGACCTGAACGCCGCGATGGAGGCCGCCGAGCGCATCCGGGCCGGTTTTGAAAAAATATCCTTCCGCCCCGACCCGAAAAAGGAGATTTTCGCGACCGTCAGCATCGGCGCAGCCGAATTGCTGCCGCAGGAAACCCCCGAACAGCTCCTTTTCCGCGCCGATCAGGCCATGTATCAGGCCAAGCAAACCGGCCGCAACCGGATTTGCAGCGCGTGAAGCGAGGCCATGGGGAACAGTCGCGACTGTTCCCTACAGTGAAAAAATAATCAACATCAAACGACATGCGCTTCTGAGGGCACGCACTACCCAAAAAAGGTCGTTGGGAACGGTCGCGACCGTTCCCTCCTGACTGATCACTCCTTGCCGGTTGCCTGCTTTCCTGCCATCCGCCATTCGCCATCAACGATTCAAATGATTGCGTCCTTTTTCTAACGGCTTGACACGGAAACCATTCTTTGAAATATACTTCTAAAATTAAAATTTCCGGAGGGCAAAATGAAAGCAGCAGTCCTGCGCGGCGCGAAGGATATTCGAACCGAAACGGTCCCCGATCCCGTCTGCGCTCCCCACGGCGTCATTGTTAAAGTCAACTCCTGCGGCGTATGCGGCTCCGACCTTCACTGGTATAAAGAGGACGGGCACGAAGGAACCATTTTCGGCCATGAATTCAGCGGCGACATCGTGGAAGTCGGCAAAAACGTTCAGGGGATCGCCGTCGGCACGCGCTGCACGGCCGTCGGCTTTTCTCCGTGCGGCCAATGCTTCTGGTGCAAGCAGGGAAAGGCGCACCGCTGCTCGGCCATGGCGCTTTTGGGCTATCAGTTTCCCGGCGCGATGGCTGAGTATGTCCATGTCCCCTTCGCGGCCCTGGGACGCAGTGTCTTTCCCCTGCCGGAGGAATTGACCTATGAAGATGCGGCGTCGGTCGAGCCTCTTTCCATTTCCTACTTTTCCGTCAACCGCGGCCAGCCCAAAACATCGGATATCGTGGCGGTGATCGGGCTGGGCGTCATTGGACTTTACGCCGTTCAGATCCTCAAGGCCCTGGGCGTGGAAAAGGTTCTGGCTGCCGGACGGAGGCCATCGCGTCTGGCTGCGGCAAAACGCTGCGGCGCGGATCCGGTCATCGACGCAGCGGCCGAAGACACGCTGCAGGCCGTCATGCAGGCAACGGATCAACTGGGCGTCAATACCGTCGTGGAATGCGCGGGCAACCAGGCCACTTTCGATCAGGCCGTAGCCATGGCGCGCGGCGGCGGCAAGATTCTGCTGGTCGGCATTTATGAAGAAGCGCTCCACTGGCAGCCCCTTTCCGTCATCAGCAAGAACCTGACCCTGGTGGGCTGTCTGGGCGGAAACTTTCCGGCCGTGATCGAATTGCTGAAAAGCGGCAAAGCGAGCAGCCGGGGAATCATCTCCCATCGTTTTCCCTTAAGCCAGGCCGCGGAAGCTTTTCGGACGCAGCTTCAGGATCCGACCGCCGTCAAGGTCATGGTGCAACCCTGAAAAAGGCAGAACATGAACGAACTGTATTTAGCGCACACGGAATTTATCGAGCGGGACGCCCCGGAGATCCGGGCTTTCGCGCAAAACGCCGTCGGAGACGCGGCAACGCCCCGGGAAAAGGCCGTCAAACTCTTCTTCGCGGTTCGCGACGGAATCTACTACGACCCCTACCGGATCGATCCCCGGCGCGAAGCGTTCCGGGCGACCACTGTCCTTCGCCAGGGGTACGGTTACTGCGTGACCAAAGCGGTCCTGCTGGCCGCTCTGCTGCGGTCGCAGGGCATTGCCTGCCGGATTCATCTGGCCGATGTCCGCAATCACCTGACCACCAAACGCCTCAAAGAAGTGATGAAGACGGACATTTTTTACAATCACGGCTACAATGACGTTTTGCTGGACGGCCGCTGGCTGAAAGTGACGCCGACCTTCAACCTGTCGCTTTGTGAAAAATTCAAGGTCAAACCGCTCGACTGGGACGGACAATCCGACGCGGTGCTTCATCCCTTCGACATGGAGGGACGGCGGCACATGGAATACATCAACGACCGCGGCTCCTTTGACGATCTGCCCTTTGACTTCCTCATCGAAACCTTCGTCGCCCGCTACAGCGGATCGATCGAGAACTTTGCAAATCAGGCTGCCAAAACGGGGCGATTTGAAGAAGAGGCCGAAGACGAGGCCGGAAAACTTTCCGCAAACCAAACACGACCGAAATGACTGATTTCAGTGAACTGAAAGCCATCCTCGACGAACGCCGGGTTTCCTCGGGCGAATCCGTCCGCCATCTGCATTCCCACGACGAATCCTTTCACGCGCCGTCTCTTCCGGACGTCGTCGTGTGGCCCCATACCACCGAGGAAGCGAGCCGTCTGGTCCGCTGGGCCAAGGGAAAGCGGGTGCCGGTCACGGCCTGGGGCGCAGGCACCAGCCTGGAAGGAAATCCCATTCCCGTCCAGGGCGGCATGGTCATGGACTTCAATGAGATGAACCGGATCATCGCCGTCCGTCCGGAAGACTTTCAGGCGGATGTTCAGGCCGGAGTCATTTACAAGGAGCTCAACAAGGCGCTCGCCCGCGACGGCCTTTTCTTTCCTCCGGATCCGGGGGCGGCGGCCACCATCGGCGGCATGATCGGCAACAACGCCAGCGGCATCCGCTCGGTCCGCTACGGCGCGACGAAGGATTACGTCTTGCGTCTGACCGTCGTGCTGCCCGACGGCGAGGTCATTCATGCGGGCAACCGCGCGCGCAAAAGCTCGTCGGGGTACAACCTGCCCGCACTCTTTACCGGATCGGAAGGAACACTGGGCATCATCACCGAAGCCACGCTGAAGCTCGCCGGTTTGCCGGTGAATTTCATGGCCGTGCGCGCCACCTTCCCCACCGTCCTGAACGCCACCACGACGGTATATCAGATCATGCGCGCAGGGCTTGCGCCCGCCGCCATGGAATTTCTGGACGCCAACGTCGTGCGCGTGCTCAACGCCGACCGGGACCTGACGCTGGAAGAAAATCCCACGCTGCTGATGGAATTTTCCGGATACAGCCGCCAGGGGCTGGCGGAAGAAATGGCCTTCGTGGAGGAAATCTGCCAGCAAAACGGCGCTCTTTCCATCGACCGGGGAATCGGCGCTGAAGAAAGGGCGCGCCTGTGGGAAATCCGCCATCAGACCTATGAATCCATCAAGCGCTATCACACGGGCCTTTCGCCCCTGATCATGGACGTGGCGGTGCCGCTTTCGCGCTACAGCGAAATGGTGGACTTCAGCAAAAACGAGGTGCGGGACCTGACGGCCTACCTCTTCGGCCATGCCGGTGACGGGAATATCCATGTCCACGTCATGGACGATCCGCAGGACGCAAAACGCTGGGCGCGCGTGGAAGAGGCCACCCGCAGCATCGTCATGAAGGCGCTGGAGTTTGAAGGCACCTGCACGGGCGAACACGGCATCGGCATCGGCAAAAGCCGTTTTATGGAAACGGAGCACGGAGCAAGTTTGATGCTCATGAAGCGCCTGAAGGCGCTGCTCGACCCGGAAAACCTCTTCAATCCCGGAAAATTTTTTCTCTGATCAAAACCCGCCGCACAGGCCGTCAAGGGAGCTCCCCGCCATGGAAGACATCATTTACAGGGGTGTGCTGACCAACATCGGCGAACTGTCTTTTTTAGCCGGAGAAAACGGCAGCCGGCACCTGGAAGGCGAAAAAATCTGGAGCGGGTATCTGGCGCACTGGAGCGGAAAGAGCGTCTGCGCCCGCAGGCTGCCGCAAATCGATTATGAAACAGGCAAACCCGTCATTCTCGTGTGGCCGGACACGCCTGTTCCTAATACCTCCCTTGTTGAACTCTACTTCAATGAACGGCTCGTGAAATATCCCTTGTCGTTTCTGGGACATCTGGCCGTTTTGGTGAACGGGAAAGTTTTCAACTTCTCGCATTGGATGAACGAGAACGAGGCCATGAGTCCCGAAGAATATTTTTTCCGGCCGGCGCTGGGCGAGTTCGCGCCGGACCCGGCGAGCGGACGCGACAATACGGAAGACTCCCAAAGGCCCTACTACGACAAATTCGGCAGGCTTTTCATGCGGACGATTCATGTGCTGAGGATTTCCGGCCTCGACACGCGCAGGCTTTCCGGATTTTTTTTCACCGAACTCGAAAAAATCCGCAGCACACCGCCCGATCCGAAAGAGCCCGGCAAGTACCGGGACTTTCATATCCTGACCAAGAGCTGCGCCACCATTATCCGCGACGGATTTCAAAGCCTGGGATTCGAGAAGATCAGCGGCATCTTCCCCCGGGATCTCTTCGTCAACATGGCTTATTTCTTTTTAAAACCGCTTCGGCTGCCAAACGTACAGGCTTCCCTTCATACGCTCCGGCAGCTCCAGGTTCCCGAGGCCGCCCCCAGCGCCATGCCGCCGTTGTTGAATCCGCAAAACAGGCTCCGGTACAGAACCCTCAGAAAAGAATACGACGTCGGATGAAATGTTTATCCCGGATTACGCAATAGCGATATCGTAATGGTTTGAATTTAATTTTTTGTCATTTCGACCGAAGGGAGAAATCTTCAACAAACAAGGATGATGAAGATTTCTCTTCGTCCCGATTCATCGGGACTCATCGAAAGGACCGCTTTGATTTTTTTATATCTCTCTTGCGAAATCCGGATTTATTTCTTTTTTGCAACCGGTTTGCGCGCAATTTTTGTTCTGCTTTTGTCCCCTTTCGCCGCCGGTTTCGCGCTTCCGGGCTTTACCGCTTTCTTCTCTGCCTTTTGTTTCATCGTTTTTTCTCTGGCCGGCTCCAGCGCAAGCCGCAGCACTTCCATCATGTCGCTCACAAAATGGAATTTCACCTTTTTCCGCACATTGGCCGGAATATCATCGAGGTCCTTCCGGTTCCACGCGGGCAGAATGAGGGTTTTGATTCCCGCGCGATAGGCCGCAAGTACCTTTTCCTTGATGCCGCCCACGGGCAGCACCGCGCCGCGCAGCGTGATCTCTCCGGTCATCGCCAGTTGCTTTCTCACCTTGCGGTTGGTCAGAAGCGAGGTCAGGGCCGTCAGCATCGTGACGCCCGCCGACGGGCCGTCCTTGGGCGTCGCGCCCGTCGGAACATGGATGTGGATGTCGCGGTCTTCGAAAAAGTCGGGATTCACACCCAGCTCGCAGGCATTGGCGCGCAGAAAGCTCAGCGCCGCCGCGACGGACTCCTTCATGACGTCGCCCAGTTGTCCGGTCAGCGTAAGGCCTTTTTTGCCCTTCATGGCGGTCGCTTCGATGAAGAGCATGTCTCCGCCCACCGGCGTCCAGGCCAGGCCAATGGCAATGCCGGGCCGGGTAATGCGCGCATCGATGTCGGTGGGCACGCGCACGGCTCCCAGATACCGGTGCACGTCTTTTTCCGTCACGGTTTTGGACTTCAGGCTCCCTTCGGCAATCTGCGCCGCCACACCGCGGCAGGCATTGGCGATTTCGCGCTCCAGATTGCGCACACCCGCCTCCCGGGTGTAGCCGGTGATGATCGTGGAAAGCGCCTTGCCCGTCAGTTTGAACTGCGACGCGGTCAGGCCGTTTTCCGCAAGCTGACGCGGAATGAGATATTTTTCGGCGATCTTCACCTTCTCTTCCTGCGTGTAGCCGGTCAGTTCGATCACTTCCAGACGATCCAGGAGCGCCGGCGGAATCGTGTCCAGCATGTTGGCCGTGGCAATGAACAGAACCTTCGACAGATCAAACGGCACATCCAGATAATGATCCGTAAACGTGTTGTTCTGCTGCGGGTCCAGCACTTCCAGAAGCGCCGAAGAGGGATCGCCGCGGAAGTCGCTGCCGAGCTTGTCGATTTCATCGAGCATGAACACGGGATTGTTCGATTCCGCGCGCCTCAGGCCCTGAATGATCCGGCCCGGCAGAGCGCCGATGTAGGTGCGGCGATGGCCGCGGATTTCCGCCTCGTCGCGCACGCCGCCCAGCGCGATGCGCCAGAACTTGCGACCCAGCGCCCGGGCGATGGAATGCCCCAGCGAGGTTTTGCCGGTGCCCGGAGGCCCCACAAAACAGAGGATCGGGCCCTTGGAATCCGGCTTCAGCTTGCGGACGGCCAGATACTCGATAATCCGCTTTTTCGGTTTGGACAGTCCGTAATGATCTTCATCCAGGATTTTGCGCGCCGCGACGATATCCAGATTATCCGCCGTGGCTTCATGCCACGGCAGCGTCGTGATCCAGTCGAGATAGGTGGAGGAAACCGTGTATTCCGCCGAAGACGGATGCATGCGCGAAAGCCTCTCCAGTTCGCGCAGCGCCTCTTTTTTGGCTTCCTCAGGCAGATTTTTCTCTTCAATTTTTTTGCGGTACTCGTCCGTCTCCACCGTATTTTCGTCGCTTTCCCCCAGCTCCTGGCGGATGGCCTTGAGCTGCTGGCGCAAATAATATTCCCGCTGGTTTTTGTCGATGTCGTCCTTGACCTTCGTCTGAATCTTATTGCCCAGCTCCAGCACTTCCATCTGGTGATTCACCATTTTGGTAAGTTCTTTCAGGCGCAGCTTGACGTCGGCCGTGTCCAGCACTTTCTGTTTCTCCTCCACCGGCGCATTAATAACAGACGCAATCAGATCGGCCAGCGTTCCCGCTTCGCTGATGGACTTGGCCATCGGGCCGAACTCCGGCGGCAGAAACGGCGAAAGCTTCAGAATCCGGTCAAACAGCGTCAGCAGGTTCGCCATCAGCGCTTCGGTTTCGAGATCCTTCACTTCCTTTTCATCGACCAGCCGGATGCGCGCCTGCTGATACGGCTTCCCCTCTATGATTTCTTCCACGGAGAAACGGCTGAGCCCCTGTAAAAGAAGCTGCGTTCGGTTTTCCGCCGTCTTGGCCATCTTCAGAATGACCGCGCAGGTGCCCATCGCATGCAGGTCTTCCCTGGCATAGGGCTGGATGTTTTCCTGCTCCTTTTTGGCCATGATCAGCCCCACCAGCCGGTCTTTGGTCATGGCTTCATCTACCAGAACCGACGCGCTGCCCGTCACTTCCAGGGGAATCATCGTTTTGGGAAACACCATTACATTATGCAGCGGCAGGATGGGAATCACTTCCGGGATATTGAATGTATTTTTATTTTCAGGGACGTTCTGTTCCGTCATGGTAACCTCCTGTTGTTGTCGGGCAGAAAGCGGCTAGGTTTCCGAAATGACCGAGATCCGATGCGTCTTGTTGACCGGCAGCTTTTTCATCCGCACCATCAAAATACCGTCTGCATAAGAGGCAACGGAGGACTGCGCGTCCACGGGCGCAGGCAGGGCAACGCTTCTTTCGAAATACCCGTGCGGAATTTCCGCCTGGCGGTACCGGGCATTTTGCAAAAGCTGAATGGCTTTGCGAATGCCGGAAATTTTCATTTTAAGACGATTCACTTCAATATGCAGTTCTTCCTTGTTCAGCCCAGCCATATCGGCCAGCACAATCACTTCGTCCGCCGATTCGCAGACATCCACGCCGGGACGCCAGATGCATTCATAATTTTTGAAGGCCGGGCGAACCAGATGGAAAACTTCGTCCACCGCTTTCTGAAATTCGTCTTCAAAACCACCGCCGAAATTAATCTTGATGTAGGTCATTTCCTGCGCCTCTCGGAATCGTTTTTTTGACTACCCCGAAAGTATAGTAATTCAATGGGGATTTGTAAAGGCCGGGAATGGTGAATGGTGGATAGTGGATAGTGAATAGTGGATGGTAAAAAGCGATGAACGACGAGTGGAAAGTGAAAAGAATAGCGCATGGGGAAATAATGAAATGTAGTGCGGGGCTTTAGCCCCGCTGCCACCGCCCATGAAGGCACACCCTTCTGACGGGTACATGGGCAGGGGGAAACCTGCTAAAAAAATCGCTGGTTTAATGAGCGATATTTTGTTATGGGGGAGCCCGTTTTGTAAAAAGACATCCTTTCAGGGATCTCCCATCGGTCGCGAGTCGTTTCACCGGAAGCCTAAAAACATCCTGAAGAATGGAAAAGAAACAGAGAGATGAAAAAAGAAAACTTGAGAAATATTGCCATCATTGCGCATGTTGACCACGGCAAGACCACGCTGCTCAACGCCATGCTCAAGCAGACCGGCATCTTCCGCTCCAATCAGGCGGTGGAAGACCGCGTGATGGACTCGATGGCCCTGGAAAAGGAGCGCGGCATCACGATCGCGGCAAAAAACACGGCCGTGGAATACAGGGGCGTCAAAATCAATATCGTCGATACGCCGGGACATGCCGATTTCGGCGGCGAAGTCGAACGCAGCCTCAACATGGTGGACGGCGCCATGCTGCTGGTGGACGCGAGTGAAGGCCCCTTGCCCCAGACGCGCTTCGTCCTGAAAAAAGCGCTGGCCCGCCATCTGCCGATCATTCTCGTCATCAACAAGATCGACCGGCCGGATGCGCGCATCGAGGAAGTCATCTCCGAAACCTATGATCTCTTTATCGATCTGGGCGCCGAAGAACATCAGATTGAGTTCCCGATTCTGTACACCAACGCCAAAACCGGCGTAAGCCACAAAACCCCGGGCGACGACAGCTCCGATCTGCAGCCGCTTTTGCAGACGATTCTTGAATCCATCCCCGCTCCCGCGGGCGACGACGACGCCAATCCGCAGTTTCTGGTGACCAATCTGGATTACGATCCCTACGTCGGCCAGATCGCCGTTGGCCGCCTGCAGGCCGGACGGATGGAAATGAACAGGCTCTACAGCCTTTGCGCCAAGGACAGGATCGTCCCCGGCATAAAATTCTCCGCGCTTTATACGTTTTACGGGCTGACCCGAAAACCGGTCACGTCCGCGGAGTCGGGAGACATTCTCGCTTTGGCCGGCGTGGACAACGTCACCATCGGCGATACCATCTCGTCGGACGACCGCCCGCAGGCCCTTCCCCGGCTGATGGTGGATGAACCGACCGTTTCCATGATCTTTTACGTCAACGACGGGCCCTTTGCCGGCAGGGAAGGCAAATATCTGACGTCCCGCCATCTTCTGGAAAGGCTGGAAAAGGAAGCGCTGCGCAATGTGGCGGTCCGGATCAAAAAACTGGACCGCACCGACGCGTTTGAAGTGTGCGGGCGTGGTGAACTGCAGATGGCCGTCCTGATTGAAACCATGCGCCGCGAAGGGTTCGAGATGACCGTATCCAAGCCGCAGGTCATCACCCGGAGAGAGGACGGCAAAATTCTCGAACCCGTGGAGCGTCTGTTTCTGGACATCCCCGAAGAGTTCGTGGGCCGGATTACGGAAAAGCTTTCCATCCGCAAGGGAAGACTGGAAAGCCTGGTCAACAAAGGCAGCGGCCGCGTCAGCATGGAATTTCTGATTCCCTCGCGGGGCCTCATCGGATTTCGCGGCCAGTTTCTGACCGATACGAAAGGCGGCGGCGTGATGAATTCCCTTTTGGAAGACTATGCGCCGTGGTTCGGCGCCATTCCCCAGCGCAACACGGGCGTGCTGGTGGCCGACCGCGCCGGCCGCGTAACGGGCTATGCCAGCTACGCCATGGAAGACCGCGGCGAAATGATCATTGACGTCGGCGCGGAGGTTTACGCGGGCATGATCGTGGGCGAGCGCAACCGTCCGCAGGATCTCAACGTCAACATCGTCAAGGAAAAGAAGCTCACCAACATGCGGGCCTCCACCTCGGACGCCACCGTGATCCTGCGGCCGCCGCGGATTCTGTCGCTCGATCAGGCCATCGAGTTCATCGCCGAGGACGAACTGGTGGAAGTCACCCCGCAGAGCGTGCGCCTGCGCAAGATGGAGCTCGACGCCACGAAGCGCCAGATGAAAGCCCGCCGGGAAGACTGAAATCCCGTTGATCGGGGGTTCCCCCGACGGGGGCTTCCGTCTGCCGTGGAGGCCTAAACCGTCATCATCTTTTTCAATTCACGTTTCAAAAATCCCCCCCCCGCTGGTGGGAAGCTCGTTCATGATCACGCGCGGCACAATGTAATGAGAAACCGTTTCCACTGCGACGGCGCGATACTGCAAAAAGATTTGCCTTGTGCCGCAAGGAATGTGGAACGTCACACGCGGCCGCTCCCTGAAGGGACGGCCCTTTTTAACAACGGCACTGACGCACGTGGGAGGACGGGCCAAAAACGCCCGTTTATTTGAATGAGAATCTACAGCTTTTTCACAGCGCTCTGTTGCTCAAAAAATATCATTTGGCAAAAATCCGGGACAGCGCCCGTTTTTTGCGCTTTTTCCAGCTTCCCTTGTGATAGGCGTAGCTGGCCAGCAGAGGCAAAACGGTGGTGGCTTCCGCGTAAACCATCTGTTCGCAGGAGGAATCCACCTTGCCCCAGGAATTGGCTTCCTTGAGCGTGGAGCTGGAGCAGGCGCCGTCGCGGACATCCGCCACGGTAATCTGGACGGCGTATTTGTGCATGTCAACGTCATGCCCGAGAATCTCGGCGCAAACGACGGTATCCTGGGCGAAGTTTTTCGGGACCCCGCCGCCGATCATCAAAAGCCCGGTGGTTCCGGCCTGAATTTTAATTTCGGTCAGCTCCCGGAAGTCTTTGACGGAATCAATGGACAGGTGATTGCCCGGGCGCTCCACCTGATGCAGCACCAGGCCGAAACCGGCGGAGCTGTCCGAAAACGCAGGGCAGAAAATCGGCACGTCGTTTTCGTAAGCCGCCTGCACCAGAGAATTTTTCTTCTTGGCGTTTTTGGTCAGGTATTTGCCCATTTCTGCGATGAATTCCCTGGACGAATAAGGGCGGGGTTCCAGCAGGTCGGCGATTTTCTTGATGGTTTTATCGCAGCGCTGCAAATCGTCTTCGCTGATGAACGTGTCATAGATGCGGTCGATATACAGGCTGCGCAGCAGCTTGTCATCGACAAACGGCGTACCCTGATAATGCCTGAAGCCCAGCGCCTCAAAAAAATCCATATCCACAATCGACGCGCCGGTCGCCACAATGGCGTCCACCATATTGTTTTTCACCAGGTCCACATACACCTGCATGCAGCCCGCCGCGCTGGTGGAGCCGGCCAGCGTCAGAATGACCGCGCAGTTTTTCTCTTTGAGCATCCGGTCGTAAAGTTCGGCGGCTGAGGCCAGATCGCGCGCGGAAAAGGACATTTTCTTCATGCCTTTAATAATTTCCACGGCGTTGATCTTCGTGATGTCGATGTGACGAACGGGTTTGTTCAACAAATCCTTTTTTTTCATGGCCTCACAAATCCCCTGTGGTTTTTCCTTGAATGCTTTTGCGTATTAAATCAAGGCGTCTGAAAAGTCAACCTCTTACGGCTGTTGCGGCTGTTTTTTCTCTTTCCGGTTTCGTGACCGCGGCCTTTTATTCGGGCGCTGGGGCTTCGGCTTCTGCTTTGGCCCGGCCGTTCCTGCTTCCTCCGCGTCATCCGCCGCAGGCTGGGCGGGCGGCGTATGCAGAGACTGCTGATAGTAATCGTCGAGAAGCATCGTGATGATGGCCAGCTCATCTTCGGACTGAGCCAGATTGCGCGCCAGCGGCTTAAAGCGCTGCATGCGCTCAATCTGGATGTTGTCGCGGCCGCGCAGGCGCGCCTCCAGAAGAGCGGTGATCCTTTCGGTCACCACCCGCTCCAGTTCCTCATCGCCGGGCAGGGAACGTTCTTCCATGGAAATATTGTAAAAACGCGCAATGCTTTGGATCTTGAATTTTTCCATTTCCGCGACGAGCGAAATGACCACGCCGCTGGATCCCATCCTCCCGGTGCGGCCGGCGCGGTGAATGTAAGCCTCCGGATCTTCCGGCGGCTCGTACTGAAACACATGCGACAAATCGGGAATGTCAATGCCCCGCGCCGCCACATCGGTGGCCACCAGAAAGCGCAGCGCGCCGCGCCGCACGCGCGCCATCACTTTTTCCCTCGCGCTTTGGGCCAAATCCGAACTGAGCTCATCCGCGTCGTACCCGAAGCGTTTCAGGACGACGGACAGGTAATGGACCGTGTCTTTCGTGTTGCAGAAGATAATGGCCGAGGCCGGATTTTCGATTTCAATAATCCTGACCAGCGAACGCTCCTTGCGCATCCCCGGCACCAGGTAATAAATGTGCTGGCTTTCCGCGATATGCACTTCATTGCCGCTTAAACTCAGCAGTTCGGGATCTCGCAAAAACTGGCCGGCCAGGCGAATCACCTGCGGCGGAAACGTGGCGGAAAACATGCTGCTCGCGATTTTGCCCGTCGGGATATATTTGCGGATTTTGACCATGTCCGGGTAAAATCCCATGGAGAGCATCCGGTCCGCTTCGTCAAAAATCAGCATCTTCAGATGATCCAGCGTCAGCGTGTTCTTGAGCAGGTGATCGAGAATGCGTCCCGGCGTTCCGACCACCAGCTGAGCGCCTGACCGGAAGGCGTCGAGCTGCGGGCCGTAGCCGACGCCGCCGTAAACCACCGCCGTCCTGAGCTCGGTCCCCTCGCTCAGCATCTGCGCTTCCCGGGAAACCTGCAGGGCCAGTTCGCGGGTGGGAACCAGGACCAGCGCCTGGGCGGCGTTTTTATGCATATCGATTTTCTGCAGAATCGGCAGCAGATAAGCGCCTGTTTTGCCGCTGCCGGTTCGCGACTGAATCATGACATCGCGATCGGCCAGCAAAAAAGGAATGGCCATGGCCTGCACCGGCACCAGGCTCGTCCATCCGGCGCGCGCGCAGGCCGCCTTCAAATCCGGGCTCAGGTCCTCCAGACAAATTTCGCCGGGACCGGTATCCCTGGACTTTTCCATCCCTTCCCGGGAGTTCACCTCTTTCATGGTCTCATTAATCCTCTCGTCAAAAAAATTTATTGATTTCATTTAGTTCAGCGCGGCCCAGGAATCAAGAGAAAACTTATCATGATTTTCCGCGGGAAATCCCTCCTTCGCCCCAACCAAGAAAATCCCTTGACAGCCGCCGATGTTTCATATAGCGTGACGGCGAATTCGTCAGAGGCTCTGCGAGCCCTGCCTGTTGGAGCGATTCAAGTATTCAAACAAACATGCCGATATTAAATCCGTACCTGCTTTAAGATTGCGAGTCTCCTCGGTTGTTTCCGGAAAATTAATGCAGACACACGCGTTCACCCCTTCAATATCGAGCCTGTCATTCATTACAACAAGGAAAAATTTATGAACATCGAAGACATCAAGAGGCTGCCCATCAGCGAGCTCAACCATCTGGCCAAAGAGCTGGAAGTCCCCGGAGCCAGCGGCATGAGGCGTCAGGATCTGATTTTTGCCATCCTGCAAACCCAGGCGGAGCAAAACGGAGTCATCTCCGGCTCCGGCGTCCTGGAAATTCTGCCGGACGGATTCGGTTTCCTGCGCGCGGTGGATTACAACTATCTGCCCAGCCCGGACGACATCTACATTTCCCCCTCGCAGATCCGCCGTTTCAATCTGCGCACCGGCGACACGATTTCCGGCGAAGTCCGCCCCCCCAAGGAGGGTGAAAAATACTTTGCCCTGCTGAAGGTTGATGAAGTCAACTTTGAAAGCCCGGAGCAGGCCCGCGATAAAATCCTGTTCGACAACCTGACGCCCCTGTATCCTCAGGATAAACTCAACCTGGAGTTCGATTCCGAGAACTACTCCACCCGAACCCTGGATTTGTTCGCTCCCATCGGCAAGGGGCAGCGCGCGCTCATCGTCTCCCCGCCGCGCGCCGGGAAAACGGTTCTGCTGCAGGACATCGCCCACAGCATCACGGCCAATCACAAGGAAGTCGTCCTGATGGTGCTGCTGATCGACGAGCGCCCCGAGGAAGTCACGGACATGCAGCGCAGCGTGAAGGGAGAAGTGATTTCTTCGACTTTTGACGAGCCGGCCACCCGGCATGTCCAGGTCGCGGAAATGGTCATTGAAAAAGCCAAGCGCCTGGTGGAGCACAAAAAAGACGTCGTCATTCTGCTCGACTCGATCACCAGGCTGGCCCGCGCCTACAACACGGTCGTTCCGCCGTCCGGCAAGGTGCTGTCCGGCGGCGTGGATTCCAACGCCCTGCACAAGCCCAAGCGCTTTTTCGGAGCGGCCCGCAACATCGAAAACGGCGGCTCCCTGACCATTATCTCCACGGCGCTCATCGACACCGGCAGCCGGATGGACGAAGTCATTTTCGAAGAGTTCAAAGGCACCGGCAACATGGAACTGCATCTGGACCGCCGCATCGCCGACCGCCGCATCTTCCCGGCCTTCGACCTCATCCGCTCCGGCACGCGCAAGGAAGAATTGCTCATTCCCAAAAATAATCTCAACCGTGTCTGGATTCTGCGGCGTCTGCTCCAGGAAATGAACCCTGTGGACGCGATGGAATTCATCATCGGAAAGATCAAGAAGACGGACACCAATCAGGAGTTCCTGGATTCCATGAATTCGTAAGAAATATCTTGAATTTTCAAAGTTTATGGTGTAGGCAGCACATCTTGTTAAAATGCTAAGGCTCTGATCGGCCCAGACGGCCGGGAGCCGGGAGGAAAAAAATCAATGAAAGCAGGGATTCATCCGGACTACAAACCGACGACCATCACGTGCGTTTGCGGCAATGTGATTGAAACACGCTCCACCAAAAAAGACATCAAGATCGAAATCTGCTCCAACTGCCATCCGTTCATGACCGGCAAGCAGAAAATCATCGACACGGCGGGACGCGTGGAAAAATTCAAGAAAAAATACGAGGCCAAACCGGCAGCCGCCGCAGCCAAAAAGAAAGCCGCAAAATAATCCATCCTGACGCGACCCGTCACAGGCGGAGCGCTCAAGGACATCCATTCTGATGATGAAAAAATCGCCCCAACATTTACAGCGCATTCCCGACAATCGGGAAGCGCTGTAAATGCGTTTACCCCCCTCGCCCCCATTTCTAAAAAAACAGAACGGCAAAGCCATGGACAAGATCCTCAACAAACTTCGCGATATTGAACTCCGCTACCGGGAGCTCGAGGGGCTTTTGTCCGATCCGCAGGTGGTTTCCAAACAGGGGCTGTATCAGAAATACGCCAAGGAGCACGCGGACCTATCCGAACTGGTGGATGCGATCCGCAGCTATGAAAAGGTCAAGACGAGCCTTGCTCAAAACCAGGAACTCCTTGCGGAGAGCGACGAAGAATTGAAGGCGCTGGCCAAAGAGGAAATGCCCCAGCTGCAGGAGCAGCTTGCCGCGCTGGAAGAAAAAATCAAGGTCCTGCTGCTGCCCAAAGACCCCAACGACGACAAAAACGTCTTTCTGGAAATCCGCGCGGGAACCGGCGGCGATGAAGCCGGTCTGTTTGCCGGCGATCTGTTCCGGATGTATGCGCGCTATGCCGAATCTCAGGGCTGGAAGGTGGAAATCGTCAGTTCTTCGCCGGCGGGCGGCATGGGCGGCTTCAAGGAGATCATCGCCCAGATCGAAGGCAGGGGCGCTTACAGCCGCCTGAAATACGAAAGCGGCACCCACCGCGTCCAGCGCGTGCCCGTCACCGAAGCCCAGGGGCGCATTCACACCTCCGCCGTCACGGTCGCCATCATGCCGGAGGCGGAAGATGTGGAAGTGACGATCGATCCTAACGATTTGCGCATCGACGTTTACCGCTCCACCGGCCACGGCGGTCAGAGCGTCAACACGACGGACTCCGCCGTCCGCATCACACACATCCCGACGGGGTTGGTCGTCACCTGCCAGGACGAAAAATCCCAGCTCAAAAACAAAGCTAAGGCTTTGAAAGTATTGCGGTCCCGCCTTCTGGACGCCATGGTGCAGAAGCAGAACGCCGAGCAGGCCCAGGCGCGCAAAAGCCAGGTCGGCTCGGGCGACCGGTCCGAACGCATCCGCACGTACAACTTCCCGCAGGGACGCGTCACCGACCACCGGATCAACCTTACCCGCTATGACCTCGACAGCTTCATCAACGGCAACATCGGCGTCATGATCGATGCGCTCGCCTCCCACCACCAGGCCGAACTGCTCAATCGCCAGGGATAAGGCAAACATCCTTTTCGGAATGAAACTTGTGAAAAAAAACCGCGCGCCTGAAGCTAACCGAACAGGCTAGGGACATCATCAACCGTTTTTAAATTCTCGAAAAATACATTGAGCAACTTTTACAGAAGACAAATCAGAACTTTACGAAATTGATTCGTAACAATAAGCAGTAAATCTACAAAGCCTCAGGGGTCCTGTGTAACGGTTGCATTTTGCTTGATGGATATCAGCTGTTTCCCATCTCTTTTTCCAGAGCCAGAAGTGCGAAAGGAAAGAGCGCCAGGCTGCGTTTGAGCACTCCCTGCAGAAAGGAGATCGCCACGCCGTAGTTGGTGACGGGCACACCCGCGTCCTGCGCTCTGTGAAGACGGGTGAGCATTTCACGGCGGTTGATCATGCAGGCGCCGCAGTGCAGGACCAGTTTATAGTCTTTCAGATCCGCGGGATAATCGCGGCCGGAGGCGGTATCGATCTGCAAGTCGCCTCCCACGTATTGCCTCAGCCAGCGCGGAATTTTCACGCGGCCGATGTCGTCTTCCAGAGCGTGGTGGGAGCAGGCTTCCGCAATCAGGACGCGGTCTCCGGGCTTCAGATGTTCAATGGCCGCGGCGCCCGCCGCCATGACGGCCAGGTCGGATTTCTGTCTGGCAAACAGGATGGAAAAGGTGGTTACCGGAATGTGCTGCGGCACGTCGGCGGTTACTTTCAAAATCGCCTGCGAATCCGTCACCACAATGGCCGGCGGATTTTTCAGGTTCGCCAGTGTGTCGGCCAGTTCCCTTTCCTTGACCACAACGGCTGTCGCATCGTTGTCCAGCGTGTCGCGGATGGTCTGCACCTGCGGCAGGATCAGCCTTCCCTTCGGCGCCTGCAAATCAATGGGAACCACTAAAACGGCAAAGCCGCCGGGGGGCAGCAAATCGCCGATGAGCGACGGCGTAACGATAAAATCGGCCGGAGCCTTTTCCAGCAGTTGCTGCTTTAACGCATCCAGATAAGCCTGCCGCCCGGTTTCATCGTTGCAGGATACGGTTAAAACCGGTCCGGCCTTTCGGGTCAGCATGTTCATCCAGTCAGGCGCTGGCTTGCGCAAATCAATTTTATTGACAACAATCAGAAAAGGAATTTTGCGTTTTTGCGCTTCGGATAAAACCGTATCCTCGTAATTCGTCCAGGTATCCGCTTCGGCAACCAGGATGATCACGTCGACGCGGTCAAACACTCTGGCCGTCTTTTGCAGGCGCGCACCGGACAGTTCCGACACGTCGTCCAGACCCGCCGTGTCCAGAAACAGGACCGGCCCGATCGGCAGCAGTTCCATGGCTTTTTCCACGACGTCCGTCGTCGTTCCGGCAACGGACGACGTAATGGCGATGTCCTGCCCCAGCATCAGGTTGAGCAGGCTCGACTTGCCGACGTTGGTGCGTCCCAGCAGGGCGATATGAAGACGATTGGCTTTCGGCGTGTTATCCATTTTTCCTATATCCCAGCGCCGTCAGCGCGAAAGGAGAGAGATGCTGCTCCACGATTTCCTTTTCCAGTTTTTGTTCCAGGAATTTGCGCATATTTTTTTCAGCGCCCGCGGAAAATTCTTTCATCAGTTCCGTGGCACGGTCATATTCAACCAAAAATGGTTTCGACAAGCAAGAGGTTTGTTATTCATCTCTTTTATGGGGCATTTCCGTGCCCCGCTGGGTGTACTTGGTGTGCAGCAGCTTATGGGATTTGTGTCCCAGAGGTTCCTTGAGGAACTTTTCATAAAGCTTCTTCACCGATTCGTTTTCATGAGACTGACGATTCTTCTGGACGGCGCCGTCGTCTTTATAGAGAGCCGCGGACCGCTTTACGCGAATGTCGTTGTTCGTGGGAATCGGCTCGCCGCCGCCGGCAATGCAGCCGCCGGGGCAGCACATGACTTCAATAAAGGCGTAGCCTCCCTTGCCTTCGCGGATCAGATCCATCAATTTGCGGGCGTTTCCCAGGCCGTGGGCGACGGCGATCTTGACGTCTCCCAGCGGTCCCACCTTGACGGTCGCTTCCTTGACGCCGTCGAGGCCGCGCACGGGGGTGATGTCCAGACTGGGCAGATTCTCGCCCGTAACCACCGCGTAAACCGTCCGCAGCGCCGCTTCCATAACGCCGCCCGTCGCGCCGAAAATGGTGGCTGCGCCGGTATATTCGCCCATCGGAGCGTCATAGTCTTCTTCCGGAAGATTTTCAAAGTCGATGCCGGCTTCCTTGATCATACGCCCCAGTTCGCGCGTCGTAAGGACGTAATCCACATCCTGGAACCCGCTGCTGTTCATTTCGGGGCGCTGGCATTCAAATTTTTTGGCGGTGCAGGGCATGATGGAAATCGAAACAATATTTTTCTGATCGATGTTGGCGGTTTCCGCGTAATAGGTTTTCGCCAGGGCGCCGAACATCTGCTGCGGCGATTTGCAGGTGGAAAGATGCGGCAGCAGATCCGGATAGAAATGCTCGCAGAACTTGATCCAGCCGGGGCTGCACGAGGTGATCATGGGCAGCGTACCGCCTTCTTTAACGCGTTTGAGCAACTCGTTGCCTTCCTCGATGATGGTGAGGTCGGCGGTGAAGTTGGTGTCGAACACCTTGTCAAATCCCAGGCGGCGCAGAGCTGCGATCATCTTGCCGGTGACCAGCGATCCGGGAGGCATACCGAATTCTTCGCCCAGGGCGGCGCGGATCGCCGGAGCTTCCTGAACGATGACATGCTTGGCGGGATCCTGCAGAGCGGCCCAGACCTTGTCCACGTCATCCTTTTCATAAAGGGCGCCGACCGGGCAGGCCATGATGCACTGTCCGCAGGCGACGCAGTTGGACTCAACGAGAGGCAGATCGAATGCGGGTGTCACCTTGATATTGCTGCCGCGGAAAGCTGGAGTTAAAACGCTGACCGTCTGGATCTGCTCGCAAACCGTGACGCAGCGGTGGCATTCGATGCACTTGCGGCTGTCGCGGACGATCGAAGGACTGGATCGATCAGTGAAACTCCCCGCGGCAAGCCGCGGGGCATCTTAGCGCAGCTTGATCT
>ERZ795061.132-NODE-132-length-72100-cov-9.234229_pt1 | contig 72100 bp, 61 predicted proteins | sample MGYA00375145_ERZ795061 | MGnify/ENA primary metagenome ERZ795061 (study PRJEB30190, sample SAMN05720144) | anaerobic digester metagenome | isolation source: active sludge of municipal wastewater-treating anaerobic digesters | place: USA | collected 2014-12-22 ... | reverse complement strand
TGAAATAGATTTTTTTCAACACTGAATCGGGCAATTCAAGGCCATACATTTTCCAGTGTGCATGGCGCTTGCGGTAGTAATCGAAATATTCGTCACCCGTTTCAAGCACACGGAAATAGGTGTAATACTCTTCCATCTTGTAGGTATCTTTTCCAAACATTACCCGGTCCTGGTATTTTATCAGAAAGGCTCGTGCAAATTTTGGCTGCCGGCCCAGTTCAGCTAGCACGGCTCCCAGTTCTGTGTATACATTGGGCATCTCATCGAAGAGTTTCCCCAATCGTTCGAGATCATTGCCAAACCAACCTAAGTGAGCGTTAATAAATTTTGTGTTGGGATGTTTTCTGAAAACATGATGTTGTTCACTCATTACCTGTTCAAAGCCTGGCACTTTCTTTGGGTCACGATAGCGACTGGGTTCTTGTTTTAGTTCGAGCCAGCGTTCGTTGTGTTTATCTTTTGGATTCCAGAAAGAGTTCGGCTCACCGGAATGAATAAGAACGGGAATCCCCAACTCACCACATTTAGCCCAGATAGGATCAAGCCTGGGATCGTCAATGGCAATTCTTTTTCCATCGTTATCTTTATCGGTCAGGCCAAGGCCTTTATATACCTTTAAGCCGCGCACACCTTGCTTCACGGCTTCTTCCATCATGGCCAGGGTTTCATTGGGCCAGCCCTCATCATCGAGATTTTCGAAATTGATATTCAAAAAAAGAATGAACCGGTTGGGATACTTTTTATTCACGTTGTCCAATGACCACTCGAGGTATTTCCCGCGAAAGCCGCTGAGATTTACCATCACACCCATGTTGAGAGAATCCATTTCCTTTATCAACTTCTCAAGATCCTGAACCGGCATAGTCCATTGGTGATTGTGCACATCGATGAATGGAAATTTTGCATGCGTTAATTCGTGTTTGGGAACCACCAGGGTTGAGATAGGCTCATACTCCTCTACGTCCATTACGTTAAGCCTGTATTGTATACGTCCGATTATCCAATAGGCAATTCCTAATGATAGCAATATAACCGGAATGATAATTCGCTTATTTTTCAGCAGATTTTTCATGAGCATATAAGAGAGACTAACTCAAAAGTCAAATAAAATTGAAATGTCATTCCGGCCCTGAGCCGGAATCCCGTTAAGTATACACGCAACTGGATCGTCCCGATGAATCGGGGCGATGACCGACTGACTTTTGAGATAGTCTCTTAATAAAATTATTGAAGAGCTATGGGCACACGCACAATGACTTTATCCCACATTATATTCATTAAAATGTTCGTTGTGTCGGTTGCAAAGTCAATCGTGAGCCGCTCTGTTTCAACGGGAACCAGTGTAACGGGAACTTCAATTGTTACTACATCCAGATCATGGTTGGGTTCAGCGGCACCAAAGTAAACTCCTGCTTCACTGTTCAACACAACTTGCCATGTTTGCAAATTAGGCACAACGTACATCCGATAGGTACCGGCATTTACAGCCTTACCTCCAAACGTCACATTTTGGCTGAATGTGATTTCGGTAGCAGCGTTCGCACCTAGTCTCCAGTACTTTCCATAAGGCTGAAGCGCTTTGTCTTTTTCTTCTCCAAAAATCAATCGGCCTCTTTTTGATGGTCTTCCATATTCTACTTTCATTTCCAGTCCCTGGGCATTGAATGTAGCTGTGCCCCGTGGACTTAATTTGCTGCTTTTGTTAACGGAATATGCCAGATACGCCACAAGAGCGACAACAAGAACTAGTACTGAAATTAATATTTTCTTTTTCATATCAGGGTTTGATTAGGTAAGGCAACTAAAATGAGCGGGTGAAGATAGTTTATTTTTATTGATGATTGATACTGCAATAACAGAAGAGACGAAAGCAAGGATAAATAATTGTATGGAGATTAATTTACTTTAAAAAATCGCCATCAACAATCAGCAATTTAACTCCTTCCTGCGAGATAGATCGATGCGAACTGGCGTTGTCAGATACTACGTAACTCATACCCCTTGTTAATTCAAATTTTTCTCCGCTTTCAAGTTCGCTAACAAAGCTGCCATCCAGGCAATGGACGATATGCCCCTTCTTGCACCAATGATCAGCCAGGTATCCTTTCGAGTATTCGACAATCCGGATTCTAAGCCCGCCTAATTGAATGGTCTGCCAGAAAGAAGTTCCGGTTTCACCTTTGTTCTCGGTCCTTTCTATCAGCGACCAATCGATGGTTTGAAATTCTATTGGATTCATGGTGTTTTGATTATGGGGAAATGCCTATCCGTACGCAAGTACGTTGATTGATATATCTTGCCGGAGCAATTGATAAAAATTTGGCAAATAAAAAATGCCACTTCGGTATACCTGGTATCCCGTGTTACGTTTAAAGAGCCAAAAGTACTGCAGGCTATATAAATTTGGGTTTTACGCGGGGGTGGAGACAGTACTAATTTTCATACTAAAAAAAGTTTATGCAAACATCCTCTACTCAACAGCGTATCGAAATCATAGACGTACTGCGCGGCTTCACTCTGCTTGGAATTATCATGGTCCATTTTTCTGAGCAATACTATGCCGGGGCCCATCCCGAAAGCCACATGAATTTCGATATAAAGTTTCTGGGCGATCAAATCATGCAGGGATTTATCGGCATTTTTATTTCGGGCAAGTTCTTTATGATCTTCTCTTTTCTTTTTGGACTCAGTTTTTTTCTTCAGTTAAATAAGAGTGAAGCTAACCTAAAGTTCTTCGGTCGCTTCTTCTGGCGTCTGGTTATTCTCTGCGCCATTGGCTTTGTTCATCACCTCCATTATCGGGGCGACATACTTACGATCTATGCTATGTTGGGGGTGGGACTTTTGATTTGTTACAAGCTTCCGGATAAGTGGTTATTAATCGTGGCACTGGTTCTCACCATCAACCTGCCTTCTGTTATTGTGCGCGGCATCCAGACAGTAACACAGCCTGAACTGGAAATTGAAAAAGTGTTTGGAGGCAACAATGATGACAATGAAAAATACTTTACTACCGTGAAGGAAGGAAGTTACCTCGAACTGCTAAAGGCTAATTTTAAGGAATTCGAATTCAAGTATCGCTTTCAGGTTGTTTCGGGTCGCATTTATATCACCATGGGTTTATTCCTGTTAGGATTATACGCAGGCCGTAAACGGATATTTGAAAACTGGATGGAAAATCTTCCCCAGTTTAAGAAGTATTTGAAGCGTTCACTGTGGATCATTTTAGGGTTAATTCTTTTCTCAGCAGCATTTTTTGGTGGTGCCGAAGCAGCAAAAATAAAATTACCCGAACTAGTGCTATGGATGGTGGGAGGTTTAGTGTACGATATACTCAACCTCGCCCTGGCTGTGATTTATGTGGCTGGCATTGTATTATTATTTAACAAGGAGAAATGGTATCGAAGACTGATGAACTTCTATGCGGTTGGCCGCATGGGGTTAACAACTTACCTTATGCAAACATTTTTTGGGGTATTGCTATTCTTCAGCATTGGATTCGGCTTGCTGGGCGAAATTGGAGTTTTAGCTTCTGTGGGAATTGGGATCTTGATTTTTATTGGCCAGATCTATTTCAGCAAGTGGTGGCTTTCCCGTTTCCGCTATGGACCTGTAGAATGGTTGTGGCGTAGCGCCACGTATTTGAAAGTGCAGGAGTTTAAGAATCCCTGATTCTCCATTCTTTATCCGTTTATAATTATTCCGTATCACGTAGGCGGGATTAGTCAGTCTATGGATTCCAGTAAAAACTGTTAAATAAACCTCGTAAATTGAACTCTGTTTAATACGTTAGAACTACTGAGTTATATGAAGGAATTCTTTTTAAAATGGTATAGCTACAACGCCTGGGCCAACCGCAGGGTTATCGGCTGTTTGGAGCGACAAGCGATAACAGATGAAAAAATACTTTCTTTAATGGGCCACCTGGTGAGTGCCAACTTCATTTGGCTTAACCGCATTAAGGATTTGCCCAAGAGTAAGTATGAACTCTGGGGTAAGTATGACGTGCCTGCTTTAAAGCGGATGGTGGAGGAAGCCGATGAACAATGGATGAATTTTATTAGCGGACACGAAAAGTTTGATTGGGTATTGAAATACCGAAATTACGTAGGCGATTATTTTGAAAATAATGTGCAACAAATTATGATTCATCTTGTTAATCATGGGTCGTATCACCGTGGGCAGGTAGCGATGTTACTTCGTCAAAAGGGATTCGAGCCTATAAACACTGATTTTATTACGTACGACCGGGTAATATCCGGACAATTAAAAGATTGAATTAACCAACCAAACTCAAATTATGAAAGCAATTAAATTATTACTCCTGTTTGTCATCACAAGCGTTCCCGCGATGGCTCAGATAGCCACACTGGATGATGGCATTACGATCTGCCACACAAGTCCAACTGAAAAATTTGCACTCTTTGTTCAGGACGACAATTTCAATATGTCGCACCCGGATCCACTTCCTTATGTTCACCAAAGTGAAATAGGAAAAATGGTGACTTTTAAAACTGCCGATGGGAAAGATGGCATTGGCTATGTGTTGATGGCCGCCAAGAAAACCAACAACTGGATTTTTGTATTTCAGGAATGGTGGGGACTAAACGACCATATCAAGCGTGAATCTGAAAAGCTATACAATGATCTGGGCAACGTAAATGTGCTCGCCATTGATATGTATGATGGTAAACTGGCAACAACTCGCGAAGATGCCGGAAAATACATGGGCGAGTTTAAACAAGATCGTGGAAATGCCATTGTAAAAGGGGCAATAACATTTGCCGGTAAGAATGCAAAGATTGGAACCATTGGCTGGTGTTTTGGTGGAGGTCAATCCATGCAAGCTTCTTTAATTGCGGGTAAACAAGCTGCTGCGTGTGTAATTTATTACGGCATGCCCGAAACGGATGTTAATCGTTTGAAAAATCTGAACACCGATGTGCTGAACATCTGGCCAACCCAGGATCAGTGGATCAATAAGGAAGTAACCGATAAGTTTGAAGCTAATATGAAAGAGGCTGGAAAGAAACTTACCACGAAAGCCTACGATGCAGATCATGCGTTTGCTAATCCGAGCAATCCGAAATTCAATCCTGAGTTTACAGCCGATGCTTACAAGAGCACGCTGGAATTCTTTAAAGCAAGACTTAAGTAATTGATAGTGGACAATGGATAATTGACAATGGGAGGAACAATTGTCAATTATCCATTTTTAATTGTTCATTAATATTGTTCAAGCATATAGCGCATCACATCTGTGGTGGTAACGATTCCAACCAGTTTAGATTCATCTTCTGAGTCGACCACAGGCAACGCATGAAACTCTTCAACGGCTAAAATCTCAGCTACATTACGGATACTGTCATCAGCCTTTACCACCCTCGGTTTATGCGACATCACCTGACTGATCGTGAGCATTTCCAGCACGGCTTCATCGGCATCTTCTTCTCCGGCAAACAAGCCACTAAAGGTTAACCGGTTTAAGTCGGTTTTGCTGATGATCCCCACAAGTTGTTTCTTATGCACCACAGGTACGTGACGAACGCTGTACTTCCGGATTACTTCATATGCATCCGTCAGTTTATCTTCAATATGCACAACATGAATATTCTTAGTCATGATTGTGCTGACAGGCTCTTTCTTTTTCATAGCCTAAAATTTATTAGTTCTGAGTTCCCTTCCTTTTACTTAAAGGTACTTCAGTAATAACCTCAGACTATGAGCAAGATCAATACAAAGAATGATTTATGTCACTCCCACACAACTACACCGGGCTGGGTATGGTACCAGGTTGGGTATTTGGGTAAATGGATCTTTTCAACCTCGTTGCGTTTCACCTTTAACGTAGGGGTAATCAAACCGTTTTCCACGGTCCAGTCGCCTTTCATTACAACCACCTTCTCTAGTTTTTCATACGATTCAAGTGCAGGATTAACTTCTCGCAACGATGCTGACAAACTTGCTATAAGTTCATCTTTTGCTTTGGCTTTGCCCGAAGCAGACAATACAACTAATGCAATAGGTTGTGGAATACCCATGCCCACGACACACGCTTGTTCAATATCCTGATTTGCCAATAACAGCATTTCGATAGGAGCCGGAGACACGTATTTTCCCTTGTCCGTTTTAAATTGATCTTTTACGCGGCCCACAATGGAGAGAAATCCATCTTTGTCATACTCAGCTTTATCCCCGGTTTTCAGATAACCTTCTTCATCAAAGGTAGCTGCAGTCAGTTCGGGTTCCTTGTAATAACCTTTCATCACCCCGGCAGATTTCAAACGGAACTCACCATCATCGGCAATTTTTACTTTCACTCCCGTTAGGGCCTTGCCAACAGTTCCAAACCGGTTTGCAGTTCTGCGATTGAAGTGCGAATAAATACAATCCTCTGTCATGCCGATGGCCTGATAGATGGTTACGCCAATCTTATCAAACCATTCAAGTAAGTCAACAGAAATTGGGGCGGCCCCGGAGTAAATATGGGTAGCTTCAGCCAGACCCAATTTTTTCTTTATACTCTTTCGAATGATATTATTAATAATGGGAATGGACAGAAGTGTATTTAATTTTTTTGGAGGAAGTTTCTCAGAGATTTTCTCTCGGAACTTTGCCCAGATACGCGGCACCGCAAAAAATAAATTGGGTTGGGTCTCCGCCAGATTTTTTGGAAATGTATCCAGCGATTCGGCAAAAGAAAAAATCGCACCCCGATAGATTCCGATCATTTCAATTCCGGCACGTTCAGCTATGTGACTGATAGGCAAGTAGGAAAACAATCGGGGATGCATGGGAAGTTCTAAATCAATAATGCCAGTTTGTACAATCGCATCAAAATTTCCCGCGGAATGCATAACTCCTTTGGGTTTGCCGGTTGTGCCTGAGGTATACATGATAGTCAGTACTTCATCGCGATCCCAGGCAGCACTTTCAGTAAGCGGCTTTTCAGTGGCTATCATTTTTTCTATGGAGATAGATTCATGAATACCGTAAAGTTCCATGCCGATTTTTTGAACGCTGGCAGGGATGCCTTCCTTTTGTTCTTCGTACTTGTCCAGCTTGCCTACGAAGATTGCTTTGGCTTCGCTATGTTCCAGAATTTGTTTTATTGAAGGCGCTGTTAACGTAGCATACAACGGTACGGAGATATGACCCGCCATCATGATGGCCAGGTCAGCCATGATCCATTGTGCGCAGTTTTTGGAAAGCAACGCAATGTTGCTCCGGGGAGGCAGATTCAAGCCTTTTAATCCGGAAGCAATTTTCCTTATTTCTTCACCGGCTTGCTGATAGGTCCAGTTTCTCCATTCGCCTGAAAAAGGTTGGCGAAGCATTACGCTGTCTGGAGTTTCTTTTTCCCATTTCAAAAACTGTAGTAGAGGAGTGCTGGCTTCCATAGTGCAAACGATTTAGAAAGCCTATTTAGTGAGAAATGATTGAAAAGAAAAGAGAAAAGATGATCGGAGTATCTGGAAATTTCGGATTGTTTCAAGATCATGAAAATTAAGAACGCTAAGTCGCACACCCAGGGTTACTTCATGAGTTGTGTACTGCGTGCCAACTAAAGCAGAAACACATCGAAAAAATCCTCTTCGTAAGTTTAATGCAAACAGTGTTCAGCTGTTGCTGAAAACGGCCCGTGATGGTGGACTGTTATAAGTATTGGATTATTTTACTTTAAAGTCCAGTTCAGAAACAATTTCCGCATCACTGTTTTTATCGAATACTCTGATTTTGCAATGATAGGTTTCGCCTGATTTCATTGGTTCACCTACTGTTACAGAACCACGCATGATAGCGCCATCTTCTGGAGATACACCTTCGGTATAAGAAGCCAGTAAATCTGCTTCGTTCAAAACATCGGCACCGCTTGCATCGGTAACCTGCAATGATAGACCGGGAAATACTTTGCCATCTTTCACTGTGTAATTTTCGATCCCCTGATATACAATTGAAAACTTAGTGTCCAGTGGGATTTCATTATTGACTAATTGTTTGTCTTCTGCATCCACGACATAGATTTCATCAACACTAAAGCCCGAGTAACTCGTTTTGGTGCCGGTGTTGGCATCGAGTTTTACTCCTGCCGAAGCGCTAAAACTAAAGCCACTTTCATTTTCCTTTGAATCTTTCGACCCTCCACAGGCAAAAAGGAGTACAGAGCATAACGAAAGTAGAAAATAGGTAAGACCATTGATTTTTTTCATGGAAGTAGGGATTAGGATTAGGTAACAAATAAAGTTAACCAATTTAAAAGTACTATCCCCTAAAAGGGGGATTTTCAGAATTATGTAAAGCAATCCTGCAGTATCTTTGCCCGATTTTGAAATTCGCACATGAATAAAAGTTCGGTATTCGTTCTGATTGGCCTTATTAGTCTTTTGTTGATCATTATAGTAAAACCCGTTTACGCACAATCGCAGCGACCAAAAATAGGCTTGGTATTAAGCGGTGGTGGGGCCAAAGGCATAGCCCATGTGCGCATCTTACAAGTTCTCGATTCACTGGGCATCGTGCCCGATTATATTGCTGGTACGAGTATGGGCTCGGTAGTGGGTGGCCTTTATGCGTCTGGATACTCTGCTCATCAGATCGATTCCATCACCCGATCCATTGATTGGGCAAATCTGTTTTCAAACTCAGTTTCTTTTGGAGAAATAAATATTGAAGAGAAAGATGAGTTTGGTCGATACATTTATGAGTTGCCTTTGGTTGAATGGAAGCCCCAGCTTCCCTTGGGTTTGGTAGAAGGCCAGAATATCGAAGAACTACTTTCCTCCTTATTTTTTCCCGTCAACGCAATCACAGATTTCAATAAATTACCAACACCCTTTCTGTGTGTAGCTTCCGATATCGTTAAAGGACAACCTGTGATTTTGCGTAAAGGCAGTCTGGTGTCCGCAGTTCGTGCCAGTATGTCAATTCCCACCGTATTTACCCCGGTGCGGATTGGTGACCGGTTGTTGGTGGATGGTGGAGTGTATGTAAACCTTCCGGTAGAGTATTGCAGAAGTATGGGTGCTGACTTTATTATTGCTGTTGATGTTGGCGGAGGCTTAATGCGCGAAGATGAACTAAAATCAGCTGCTCAGCTTCTTATGCAAACCACATTCCTTGCCAGTAACTTCAGTTATGAAAAAGAGAAAGGGCTGAGTGATATTTTTGTGGATGTATTCAAGCATTTGAAATACAGTACCATGGATTTTGAGCAAGGTGCCTCGATGATGCAGAGTGGAGACACTGCCGTGAAAGAAGTAATGCCACAGTTAGTGGAGTTGGCAAATCGAATGAAAACGTACCCTGTTCGAAAAAAATCATCACTTTCAAATCGCGCTGGACAGTATAAACTACAGACCATTAATACCGAAGGAGTTGGACAACTTAACAAAGACCTAGTACTAGAAAAATTTGGTTGGCGTAGCGGAAACCTGGTGAGCCGCGATCAGATTTCTTCAAGTGTTCATAAGTTGATGGGTACTCGATTGTTCAATAAGATCAGTTATACTATAGAAGGCGATACCGTTAAATCATCGTTAACAATTCATGCCAGCGAAAAGCCAGCCGATGCAGTGAAATTTGGTATTCACTATGATACGGATCGTGGTGCTGGGTTAATTTTGAATTTCACGAAGCGGAATTTGTTTTTGCGATCATCGCGGCTTGTTGCTACGTTAGATCTTGCAGAAAACCCCCGCGGCCGTTTTAATTATTTCTATTACATGGGTAACAAATCGCTGTGGTGGCATTACACCGAAGTGTATGGCGAGCGAGTGATACAAAACTCCTTTATCAACGGCACTCCCATACCGGATGTAGTTAGCGGATATATTTCAGCGGCCACCCAACTTAACCGAACCATCGATCAAAAAAGCTTGTGGGGTTTTGGAGTTCTTTGGCAGTGGAATCAACTCAAACCTAAAATTGATCCGCGCACAGAATTGAACCCAGACCCATTATCGATTATAGAATATACTTTTAAAACCCTTGGCGCTAAGGTGCATTATCAGTACAACACATTCGATCGCGTCTATTTTCCTACTACGGGCAAGTGGATTCGGATAGAGGCAAAGGGAAATTTGTACAACCCGTTTAACGCGCAGTTGTATGAAAATAATGTCTCAACTACGAGCGACACTACGTTCAATGGTGTTGTGCAATCGTATCTGCGATTGAATGTAAAAGCACAAAAAAATATTCCTTTGTATAAACGGACTACATTGCAATTAATCGGGCAGGTAGGCTTAACACAGGAAATGTTTACGCAAACGGGCCGATATTCAGCTTACTCGATAGGTGCAGGTGATTTTATTTCGATAGGGGGAATATTACAAAGGCCGCGCCCTAACAATTTTACATTTATGGGTTTGAAAGAAGCCGAACTGTCGGCTCCGCAGGTGATGATAGCTACAGCCCAACTTCAGTACACCCTAAGCAAAAATATTTTTATTACACCCACAGTTAACCTGCTAGTGGCAGGGTATGATGCTTCTGATTTCTGGACAACCCTGGGCGATTTTAATTTTAGCGGAGGCACCACGGATCGGGCTTTTTACCAGATTGGGTATGGGATCTCTGCGGGATATATGTCGTTGATTGGCCCCATACAATTAGCCTTATCAAGCGATGCACAGGTAGACAAGTTCAGAGTATTTTTCAGTATTGGTTTTACTCTTTAATTCCGTTACTCAACCTTGCCATAAGAGGTGTATCCTGTCGGGTAACCAGCATCCTCAAGCATTAATATCCTTGCACCCTTGACGCATGAAAAAAATGCATTATAGGTTTTTGGTTTGCCTTCAAGATCCGAAAAGTTTATTTGCCAGTTGTTAGGCATCGAAAACTTACCCGTTGATTTTACACTTTGAAATTTAATGTTCCCAACCATGCCACTGGCAACACTGAGATCCCATTTGTAAGTATTCTGTGGACCAAATTCAAAATTCTGAGTGGAGGAATGAGTATCCATTCCGGCATTAGCCCCGGTGTAGGCATTCACATACTGAAGTGCCCCGGAAAAATTATTTGTCCATTTACCAGTAAGATCAGAAGGCGCTACCGCAAATTTGTTGTAGTTAGCCATGGCTTCAACTTTTTCCCAGCCATAGGAAGTTTCATGGTAAGGGCCAAATTCCTGTTCGAAGGTTTTTTTATCAGGCATAATGAATTCCAGGTATTTTCCACTGCCATTCGAATAGTTCATTTTAAACAGTACGACATGAACTGTCTTGCCAGTCGTTTTTTCTACCGCATCGGCTTCTGCAAATTCAATGCTTTGCCAACCAGTAATCGGTTTGAATTCAAAATTACTGGCACTACTGTACTTTGGAGCAACCAATACGTTCCAGGCATTTTTTAATCCATCCATCAAAACAGAATTGTAGACATCTGCATTCTTATTGGGATAATGAATAAGCACTTTGATAGTTCCTTTTGTTACCTGTATCCAGTCTTCTTGTACAATGCCGGTCCAGCCATCATCGAAGGTGGTGGTTGAAAATTGAAATCCTGAGGGTAGAGTAGGCGTAGGAACCGTTACAACTTTTTGTTCAATTTCTTTTTGTGATGTAGTTACAGGGACTGAGTTAATCGGTGGATCAATAGTTTTATTTTGTGATGCATTTGTATTTTGAGAGATAGCCGGAGGAGAACTTGTTTCAATAACTTTTAGCGGGGATAAATAAAGTTGCGTATCCTTTTTGGTTGACTCAAGATACATTAATAGCGAGGTTGTATTTTTTTTGAGTAGCCAGTACTTAGTTTGCCCTGAAAGGGATGTAAGTTGCCAACCTGCTTTTTGGGCCGTCTGTTTTACCTGATCCACGGTGCCCGATCCTACAGCTCCAATCAACGTAAAAACCTCAACATCATCCACCAACGTAATTTGATTATCCTTGGCTATCATATCCAACAGTGTTTTGGCTGAGGCAGTGGCTAAAATTCGTTTGTCCTGTTTAGCTCCGGCCGGCAGTTCAATGCCAGAAAGTTCTGAACGTTTAACGGGTGTGACTTTTGATTGACCAAATGCCGATACAATAAAAAACGCCAGGAAAATGATGCTCATAAGATGCTTCATAAACAAATTTATTTGATTACTAAATACTGATTATTTTTAATGATGCTGCTATTTCTCTTATCTCTTATATTTTGAGTTTAAATCATTTAGCTAACCCATATTTTGTATAAATACCAGAGCCTGGAGCGTTTGCATCCAGCAGGTTTAAAAGTCGTGCTCCTTTTATGCATGACCAGAACGCATGAAACGTACGCGGACCGGTTTCAATCTTCGAAAAATAAACCTGCCAGTTATTGGGTACAGTAAATTGGCCGGATGATTTTACTTCGGTAGCTTTCATATTTCCAACCATACCATTAACAGCAAGTAATTTCCAGGTGTAAGAATTTCCAGCGTTAAAAATAAATTCTTCGTTCGACTGGTTGATATTCATACCGGCATATTGTCCTGAGTATACATTATACAGTTGTTGTATGCCGGAAAAGTCACTGGTCCATTTGCCTGCAAAGTCGGATACGGCCACGGCAAACTTGTTGTAACCAATCATATTTGCCAGGGGAATCATAAGGTCAGAGTTGCTATCCCATTGAATTGTTTCAGGATCAAATTTGTATTGCTGAATGAAGCTGTTTTTGTCGGGTGCAATAAACTCAAGCCAGCCGGTTTGTCCCTGGTGGAAGAAAACAATAAAAACATTTTTCCCGGTGGCAGTTTCAGTTGCATAGCCCATACCGAGGTAAGGCCTGTCGTAGGTAGTGACATACGTTGTCTTATAATTTTTCAAATTACTATATCGTGATGCAACTAAAATATCCCATGCTGCATTTGTCATTGGCCCGGGATCGGCAGGAAATATGGTTCCATCTTTCGGATAATGTAATAGCACTTTCATGCTTCCTTTTGTTACCTCCACCCAGTCTTCCTGCACGGTGCTGGTCCAACCATCATCGAAGTTGGTGGTGGAGAAAGCGAATTTTCCATTAACTACCGGTACGCTTTTTTGTGGCTGCTCTTTTTTTATTTCTTGGGTTGTTGTCGATTGCTCTCCAGGTAATGTTATTGGTTTATACTCTGGGCCAGCCGGACTAAACCTCCAACCCGTGGGAAAGGCTTCGGTAGCATTATATTTTCCATCTCGTACGGTTTCATTACCGTAAATCAATACAAGGTCAGTTTCTTTAAGTTCAGGGAAGAAGTGCATCTTAAACTGGTAAGTTATTTTTTCCAAGGGTTTATTCTGACTGGTGATAAGAGCTTTATAATTATCACCGCCATTGGATTTGCTCCACGCCTCAATCACATTTGTTTTTGGATCAAGGGTAACCGTGTTTTCACTTATTGTATAGCTGCCGCTTTCCCTGGTGAGTAATGTTTCGGGATCGTCTTCCGTGTACGTTTTAATAACATAGGTATAGGTGCCATTTGCGTTAAACGTATATTGATAACCCGTAGAGCTCCAACGGCCGCCATAGCTAGTAACCCCTTTCCCTCTTCGCCAGGTACCTGTTATTGGTGAGCTAATGCTTGTATTATCTTTTTTATTTTGAGTTGGTTGATTGACATTTTGAGTGGTTGCTTGATTAATCGGTTGTATAGCTGGTTGAACGATGGCTTGCGTTGAGGATTGATTGGTGGTATTGTTTCCCTGGGTGGCATTGACAGGCGATGATATGGCTTCTGCCAGATAGAGATCCGTCTGTTTAGTACTCATTGAAAAATATACAATTATTACGCGCTTGTCTTTCTGTAGCCACAAGTAGTCTTTGTCTTCGGTGGGAGTAATTTTCCAGTTGCGGGCTGTTAGTCGCTGAGCAAGGGAATCCTTGTTGAATTTATTTAATGAAGCCGGAGGCAATACCAGCACTTCCGTATTTTGTACCTTGGTGTTGGTCTTGTTGCTTTCCATTTCCAGCAGTGTGGCTGCTGCGGCCACACTCAATATTCTACTATCCTGTTTGCTACCATTGGGCAACCCAATTCCTGTTAAAGCAGATTTTGTAACAGGGATAAGTTTTTTCTGAGCTTGTGTGGCTGTCACAATAACGCAAAGCAAGCCAAGCAAAAATATTTTTTTCATAGTGAAAATTAGAAGTGCTTATTGCCTACCAAGATATATCAGAAATTGGTCCATTCCGATTGCGTATCAGCATCCCATCCAAATTTTTTGGATATGGTTTGTGCGCCTGCTTTGCCAATTTGATAATAGGTCCATCCAATGCGTGTAGCCCGCAGATTTACGGATGTAGTCATAACATTATTGCAACCCATGGCTTCGCTGCAGAAGGTTACTGCAATAGTTTCCATTTTGATAGTGTAAGAAGTAACAGGATAGCCTGTGGTAGGGTTCGGTGACAAAACAGTAACCTGTCCGTTCAACAGTAACTCACCATTGGCCAATGCTCTCTTCAAATCAGAAGAGACACCACTGACCGCCATGGTAAAACTAAGTTCAGTATTATTTTTACCGCCAGAACTGATAGTAGTTGCTCCGATCCATCGTTCAAAACCTTTTAGAGTGGCTTCGCCCATTATTTGTACCCCCTTGGCATCGGTGAGCTTAACGAACACATCTGTTTTTTGTGAAAGGCTAATGGTAGGAATAATAAGTAAAAGGAGAATAATTGTTTTCATACCAGATTGGTTTAAGTTGTTGTACTTAATTTTTTGTGATTTTAATATTGCTGAGATAATATTTTTCTGTTTCACCATCGCTGCGGCTCATTTCAAATGACAAGGCATTAAACAGCATATCAGCAGGCATAGCTTTGGTGTATTCGGCAATCATTTTTTGATCAATCAATAGCTGAAGAACTTCCCCGCTTTTTTTGACGATCACATGTATACGGTTTATCTTCTTGTTGTTTGAAAATCCCGGGGCTGCATACCATTGGGAGTCATTGGCATAGCCTGCAGGAAATTTGGTTTCAAGTGTTGCTTGTCCATCGGCTCCACCATAGCCTGGCCGGAGTTTTAGGTTTATAAATGACTCTGCCACGCCTTCCGTTTTTTCTTTCGCCAACACCATCACCAGACCCTTACCTCCCCAGGTAAAATTTTCGGGCACCATTAAATCATAAGACAACGAGAAATTCTGGGGCAATGGTTTTTTCAGATTGTTGGAGATAATTTTATTTCCGACCAGCACAGCCCAGTTATTGGATGTTCCATCCACGGTTGCTACCAGTGCTTTCACGCCTGCGCTATTGGGCCGGGCGTTCCACCCCACAGGAGTTTTGTCAACGGGTGTCGTAGAGAAATCTTCAAAGAAATGGATATTCTTATCAACTGAATTTTTCTTACTGTCATTGGAAGCATCAGCAACTACCACGGCCTCTTTAAATACAGGGGAATGAAGTGGTTTGTAAGGTTGGCCTTTTACTTTCTCCGGGTTGAAGAAAAAATTATAGACATAGTCAAAATTAAAATTGTTGATAATGGATTCGTACATGTGTTTTTCTACCATGTCCTGGGGGCTCCACTGTATGCTAACCAGTATCCATTGCGGTTTGTCTTTCTTACAAAGCTCCGCCATCTCAGGATCTATTTTGTAAACGGGTACTCTTCCTGTGGTTAATTCAGGGTCTGATAAACTGCCGGAACTTAATACATCCGCAAATTCCAAATCAGAAATTGAAGGTTGAGCGTTGGTTAATGCAATTTCTTCCAGGCGGTCTTTATATTTTTCCTTCGTTTTTTTTAAACCTGATATAAAACGGTCATTTCGCTCATTCAGGGTGTTCATTAAATAATCTATACTTCGCTGGTTGTTTTTATTCTGTTCCTGAATTTTTTTCTTTTCCATTTCATAGTATCGTGGTATTGCCATTTCCAGTAATTGCAAGTATTCGCCTTTGGTGATTTTTATAAAGGGCGATTTGTTGTCTTTGCTTAACAACACATAATCCGTTCCGCCTCCTGCTTCTATATCCTTTACCCAAAAGCTGCTATACGGTTTCACGTTTGCTACGTTGGACATATCGTGTATTTTCTTCGTTTCTTCATAACCTTCAAAAGAAGGCATGGTGAAATAGTATTGAGTGGGAGTGCTGAGATCCCGGATAGGCCAGCCCGGCACCTGGTTTGCATATACGGCCCAATAGGCACCGAGATTGTTTTCCGGCACCATTTTATGGTTGTTGTCGTACTTCAGGAAAACGTACGTTTTTGAATAAGCACCATAACTCTGCGGCAATGAAGCAGTATGTTGATTATACAATCCCAGTTTCTCAGAAACAGTTTTTTTTACATCGCCCAATCCACCCTTTGGTACATAGCTGGCTTGTATCCAGTTTGCCAGGGAATCGCAGATTGATAACTGAGCTGGTGAGTAAAATTTATTATCGACTTTCAGAGGGTCTTTAGCGCCCTTAAACTTATAGACTTTCTTCCATCCGATCTCGGTATCCTCAATGGATTGACGTGGGATGGATTGCGCAAAGGATGTTGTCAATGAAATAGAGAACAGGAAAAGCAAAATTACTTTTATCATTTTCTTATCTCTTAAATGCCCCTTGTAATAATCCGGTACTTTCTATCGATGATTTACCACTGATTAAACTTACTTGTCCCTGCACGCCTGCATCAGCCGATAAATCGCTAACACCCACACCGGCCATACTGCCGCCATCAATCACATCAGTGCCAGCACTTACTCCTGCATTTACTTTTACAACAATATCTTTTAACCCGCTTCTGTCAAACTCAGCACCAACGGCCGCACCAACGGAAGCTTCTGCTTTTAACGGTCCATTTTTAATTCCTGCGCCTGCACTCACTCCCACTTCTACAGAGCAACTCATAAACTGGTCGTTGAAAGTTTCTTTATTCATGTCCTGTTTTAGTCCAAGCTTAATAAACTTTAAATCCAACTCGGTAGTCATTCTGCTGCAATCGGTCTTGATGGTGCCTACTGGCGTTGAAAATTGACTATGATAAACGCAATGCACATCATCAAACTCTGAGAGCTTACCACCAGACTTAGTGGGGGCTTTTATCTGGCATTTATACTGGGTTATAGATTCAAACGAAACATCTGAAATGGCCTTTAACCAGCCTAGTTCAAAAGATAGTTTAGTTACTTCAAACTGTTCTGGCCATTGGATAAATTGATACCAATAGATCTCTTCATTCAGTTTTCGCTTGGTAATGTCCAAATAGGCTTCCCATTTTTTCTGCAACCCCGGATTGTAGGCTGATAAATATGCATCGGCTACCGCTTTCTTTTGCGGGCAAAAATCTTTGTTAGGCAGGCCCTCACCGGTTTGTTCCAAATCAGCTTTATTGAGTATTTCCATTTGCGCTTCATATTTTTCTTTAAGGGGCGCTATCGTCAACATGTGATCTGTCATTTCTTTTAAAGCTTTAGTTAGGCGGAATGCATAGCCATCATTGCCTTCTGTAATTTCATTTAATTTAAGAATGGCTTTAGGAGCATGAAATGGAACCAGGTCCAGACTACCGGTGACATACCCACTATTAATGGAGTTATTTACAACAGCCATATTTTCCTTTACACGCTGATCATTTGCTTTCATCATTACTTTTTCGGCTTGTGCCAGTTGACCCTTCAGGCTTTGACTTTTCAATTCACAATCTTCCTTAAACTTTTTCCATAATTTTTCTAACACAATTGATTCATCCACCGAAGAAGGAAAGTCGGGATGTTGGAACGATGATAAATTCAGTGGATTAGGATTTGGTTTAAAAGGGAACCGGAGATCCTTGCCCTCCAGTGGTTGACCCAGTTTTCTAAGCCGGTCTTCTTTCTCTTTTGTGTAGGCATGTTTAATGGATTTTTTTACACACGCCACGGCAGCAGGCATATTGCCTTTGCTTTCTTCAATGAAGGATTTGGTAAAATTGGCCTGAGGGTGGTAGGCATAAATTCGAATGGTACTGTCTAAATATTTGGTTGCCTTATCAATATCGCCCAGGCCAAACCATGCCTGCCCCAAGTTGTTGAGTACCGTACTATTTTTTGGAAACTGTCTGTTTATTCTTTCAAAAAGGGGAATAGACAATTGTTCGGCACCACTCATCGAGAGCATGGAGGCATAATTGTTTAGATTGTCTGTATTAGTCGGATTATCCAGACAAGCTTTTCCCATCACGTATAGGGCTAGCTCAGCCTTCCCCAACATCCAAAGACTGGCGGCTGCATTGCCCGTGGCAACAGGTGAATTGTTTTGTGTTTTTATTAGTTGATAAATTTCTTCGCCTTTTGTTTTGGAGGCAGATTTTAATTGCGCGACAACACTGCCATGTGTTGTTGATAAATAGGAAGGCATAGCTGCATTGGTTATGGGTGTTTTTGAAATACTGCTAATCCTTGCCAGGTCTATATTAGGCACAATTCTATTTTCATTTTCCCATGCATCGGCCAGTTGTTTGTCCGTTACCTGCGGCACATCTTTCATAGATGGAATTTTGATGCCCATCTCTTTCATCATCTTTTTATCCTCTTCACTCATGTTATCGAGTTCCTTCTGTGCCTCTTTCATCATCTCCTCCATTTCTTTTTGAGTAGGAGCCTTCTCTTTTTCTTTAGGCTTGGGTTTTTGCTGTGCGAAAGAAAAGAGACACATTAGCATAAGGGCAAGTATGAGCAGGTTCTTTTTCATGGATTAATAGTTTAAGAAAAGTTTAGGCGAGCCCCCTTAGACATAGGAAAGGTGATGATTAAATCATCTAATCCCCTCCCTTAAAAAGGGGATTTTTCAAAAAGATCATTCTGCGAAAGTCATGAAGTGAAAGGATCCGTTAGATTTGTATAGCTATGCGTTTTATTACCGGGGCTCTCCTAACGTCTTTATTTCTGATGGCAATGACCCTCAGCGCCCAGGACTATTATGACCGCGATAGTTTATGGCGCGTATTTGAGAAATCACAAATGGATACAAATCGGGTGCATTTGTACATTCAACTCGGTCAGCAATACGAAACAAATAATCCGGATTCTGCCCTTCTGCTTTACGAACAAGCGCTTAAACTCAGTCAGCAGCTTAACTACACCCGTGGTATTATCAGTTATTACACCAATGCTACCTATGTATATAATATACTGGGCAACTATGACACAGCCCTTATTCTTAATTTGAAATCAGTTGAAATTGCGCGTGCCTTTGGCGACCCCGAACGGCTGGCTGCTTGCCTGGGCAATGTGGGGGCAACCTACATCAGCATGCAGCAACATGAAAAAGCATTGGAGTACCAATTGCAAATTATTCCTCTTTACGAGAAACTAAATAACCAGATTAAACTCAGCACGCTGTATAGTAACCTTTCCTATACCTATAGCAATATTAAGCAATACAAGAAGGCGATTGAGTATGGTGAGATGTCGCTTCGAATAGGGCGACAAATTAAAAATGATTACTCGATTACCACTACACTGGTCAATTTATCAACGGTTTACATTTTAATTGGCCAAACCGAAAGAGCAATAAAAGCATTGGAAGAAGCGAGGGCTATAGCCAGGCGCACCAACAATCAATACGCACTTTTGATCACGTCACTCAACCTGGGCGATGCGAATATTAAACTAGGCAATTATAATAAACTGCAACCGTACTATGATGAAGCCTTAACGTTGGCTAATAAACTGGGCGACCAGGAATCGGTGGTAATTGCATTGCGCGGAAAGGGATTGGATAATTTTTACAAGAAAAAAATTGTTGAGGCTGAATTATTTATCAATCAATCCTTACAACTAGCCGTGGCTAATAGCATGATTGACCAGATTGGTAAAGGCTATACGGTGTTAGCTGATATTGCCGTTTTGAAAGGAGATTTTAGAACAAACAATTATTATGCTATAAAGAGTGATTCTATACGAACGTTGCTTTTGAATGAATCCATTGCTGAGAACATTCAAGAGCTCGAAGCAAAGTATGAATCCGAAAAGAAGGAACAACAAATTAAACAACTTGAGCAGGAAGCCGATATCAAAGATCTTTCAATTAAGCAAAACCGGTTATTAAATTTCATTCTCGTGGGTTCGTTGTTGGCCGTGCTGGCAATTGTCATGTTAGCCAGGCGAACCTATCAGCAAAAGAAAAAGATTCTTGAGAAAGAAAACTCGTTGAATCAAAGCCGGATTGCTGAACTGGAAAAGGAGAAGCAGTTGATGGCCAGCGAGGCTGTTATTAAAGGTCAGGATGAAGAACGAGGCCGTTTGGCCAAAGACCTGCACGATGGGTTAGGGGGATTATTATCAGGCGTAAAATTTTCATTAGCAAATATGAAGTCAACTGTCATTTTAGATGCCGACAGCGCATTGGTTTTTGAGCGCTCGCTCGATATGCTGGATCATTCCATTTCTGAACTCAGGCGCGTGGCCCACAACATGATGCCCGAAGTGTTGGTGAAGTTTGGATTATCAGAAGCATTGAAAAGTTATTGTGATCGCATGCGCGAATCGCAGACCTTTAAAATCGATTTTCAATCGATTGGCATGGAAGAACGATTATCTTCCAACACCGAGATCTTTGTTTATCGTATTGTACAGGAGTTATTGAACAACACCGCCAAACACGCAAAAGCAACCCACGTATTGGTGCAACTGGCCCGACAAAATAACGAAGTAAGTATAACGGTAGAAGATGATGGTTCCGGCTTTGATAAGACAATGGTTGACAAAGCTACCGGTGCCGGTTGGGGTAATATCCGTTCGCGGGTTGATTATCTGAAAGGTAAATTAGATATACTATCTGCCGCGGGTCAGGGAACATCCGTTCACATAACTATTCCGGTATCATGACGCGAATATTTATTGTTGATGATCACCCGATGGTGATCGAAGGCATCCGAAGCATGTTGATACAGTTGCCGGAAATAGAAGTTGTAGGCCACGCCATGAATGCGGCTTCGTGCCTTGGATTCTTTGTCAGTAATACAGCCGATGTTGTATTGCTCGATATCAACTTACCTGACCAAAATGGGATTGAGGTTTGTAGGGCATTGTTGAAGAAGAGACCAGAATTGAAAATCATAGCGTTAACCAACTTCGATCAGCTCACCTACTTGCAAAACATGAAAGATGCTGGTGCATGCGGATACTTGCTGAAAAATTCTTCGATTGACGAAATTGAGAAGGCGATTCAGGCCGCAGTATCAGGAAAGGAATACTGGCTGGGACGAGATTCTGTCCGCGATAGTATCAGTGACCATAATCAACCGTTGCTTACCCGCAGGGAAATAGAAGTGCTAAAACTAATTGCCGAGGGCTTAACTAACCAGGAAATTGCCGACAAACTTTTTGTGAGCGCCAGTACGGTGGATTCGCATCGTAAAAATCTGATCTCAAAACTACAAGCTAAAAACACTGCGGCCCTGGTCCGCACGGCTCTGGAAAATAAAATCATTTAAACTCATCCAGTATGATAAAGACAATGCTTGTCATTTTCTTGCTCTTTCCAACGCTACTCCTCGCCCAACAAAGTGAAACCTTCGATATTGCTACCTTCTCACCACCGGCTGGCTGGAAAAGAGAATCCGCAGATTTTGCTGCGTCCTACGTGATTACAAACAACAAGACCGGTGGATGGTGCCGCGTGGCGATTTATAAAAGTATTGGCAGCAGTGGCGATCCACAGGTTGATTTTATAAGCGAATGGAACAACCTTGCCGCCAAAGATCATGAAGGAATTATAACCCCCACTCCGGAAACTTCCATCGAAGATGGCTGGACGGCAAACTCAGGCGTTAGTAAATTTATCTGGCAACAAAAGGATGCCTTTATTCTTCTCAACACAATTTCTGGTTATGGTAGAGTGTTAAGCATTGCGGTTACAATGAATAGTGATGAGTTTATGAAGGATGTGGAGAAATTTCTGAACTCGCTGGAACTAAAAAAGCCGGAAGGTCAGATAATAAGTAATAATGTGCCTACGGGTAAGCTAAAACCTGAGCAGTCTATAGTAATCTCCGGTACCCCCGGCAATCAAGGTATCTCAACGGCTACTACCAACTTTGATGATGGTTGGGTGGCTCAACCTTTTGCTGATTATGTTCGGGTAACAAAGGGAAACATTACGGTGCTGTTGCACTATCCCATCGAAATTACAGATGAGTTGCGCAATACGGGTGATGTAGAAGGTAACTTGTTTGACAGGCTGATGCAGCCTCGCTACGTTGTAAGTAACATTACGAAATATGACAATAGAGGTCCTTGTTACTTCTGCGTTTATTTCTATGAAGCTGATGTGGTTGAGAAGTCTACAGGTAAAAAATATCATGCAGGCTTCAGGATATTCACGCAAAGTGGAGTATCGCGGTGCGTGGAAATTCTTTCACCTTCGGCACAAGACTTTCAGAGGGAGTTTCCAACGCAGGAAAAAGTGGAAGCATTGAGGGGCTATAATAAGTTTGCGGTTACGCAGGCAGATTTACTTGGCACCTGGGAAGAGAGTGGCGGCTCCTATGTAAACATGTACAGTACAGTAACCGGAGCTTATGCGGGCATGAACTCGGCTTCGTCTGCACATAAATTTATTTTTAAAAACGATGGTACCTACTTTAGTAATCACAAGGGGGCTTATGGCATGGTGGGTAGCATGACTTTTTTTGATCAGAAGTATAATGGAAACTATACTTTAACAAACTGGGATATTACTCTCACCAAGCGGTTTGAAGGCAAGACGGATGTTTTTTGGGCTGAGTTTGAGGCTGTACGCGGAGGTCGTGTGTTACATCTTACTGATAAAACGGCATCGGGTATCAAGTATCATCTTGTGAAGACTGAATGAGGAAGAATTTGGGGTCTGTTTAAGGATAAACCTGCTCTTCTTTCTACCTTCGCCTTATGGCTTCTGATAAAAAACTCTTCTTATTGGATGCATATGCGCTTATCTACCGGGCCCATTTTGCATTTACTAAAAACCCCCGCATCAACTCGAAAGGTCACAACACCTCGGTACCATTTGGATTCACCAATACCTTGCTCGAAGTAATTCAAAAACAAAAGCCAACACATCTTGCGGTTGCTTTTGATACGGCTGCGCCCACGTTTCGGGATGAGATGTTTAAAGAATACAAAGCCACCCGTCAGGAGTCGCCCGAAGATATCCGGAGTGGAATTCCGATTGTAAAAGAAATCATTCGCGGGTTTAATATTCCCATCCTGGAATTGGATGGCTATGAAGCGGATGACATTATCGGCACTATTGCCAAACGCGCAGAGAAGGAAGGCTTTGAGGTGTACATGATGACTCCCGATAAAGACTTCGGACAATTGGTGAGCGAAAAAATCCATTTGTATAAGCCGGCTTATATGGGCAACGCGGTGGATGTGCTGGGCCCTAAAGAAGTGTGTGAGAAATGGGATATCGAAGATGTATCGCAGGTGATTGATATGCTCGGCTTGCAAGGCGATACTTCGGATAATATTCCGGGCATACCGGGCATCGGACCAAAAACAGCAGCTGAGTTATTGAAGCAATACAAAACCGTTGAAGGGGTAGTAACGCATGCGAGCGAATTAAAAGGAAAGCAAAAAGAACGCGTAGAGCAATTTGGAGAACAAGCCATACTTTCCAAAAAGCTGGCCACCATTGTAACGGATGTGGCTGTGCCGTGGAATGAAGAAGATTTGATTTACACCGGGCCCGATCCTGAAAAGCTAAAACCTATTTTAGAAGAACTGGAATTTAAAACCATGGCACCGCGCATCTATGGTTTATTATCGGGTGCGCCTGCACCGGTTGCTGCGCCATCGGCCACACCAAAGGCCTCGCAGCTTTCCATGTTTGGATCGACAGAACCTGAGGCAGGGTTAGCTGAGAGAAAATCGATTGATATAAAAAATGTTTCTTACACCACTATTGAAAAACCGGAAGAAGTTCATACGCTGGTTCAAAAGATGAAAGAGCAAAAAGAATTTTCGTTTGAAGTACTTACCAACGAAGCCGAGAACTTTGACTTCGAAGCTACTGAGTTGGTTGTTTCATTTGCTTCACGCGAAGCGTACTTTATACCACTCACCAGCGAGAAGATTATCGCTGACTTTAAAGAGGTCTTCGAATCAGAAGCAATAAAAAAAGTAGGTCATAATATTAAGTCGTCCATCCTGGCGTTGAAAAAACTGGATATCCACGTAGGTGGACCCTTGTTTGATACCATGCTGGCTCATTACCTCATCGAGCCCGAGGCTTCTCATGATCTCGGTATTTTATGCGGCCAATACCTCGATTATCAATTGACTGCGGACTCATCGCGTGCTGAACAATTTTGTGAACGTACAGATCAGGTTCTTCAATTGAAACAACCGTTGCAGTCGGAGTTAGAGAAAAAAGGACAATGGCGATTGTTGCACGATGTCGAAATGCCATTGGTGACGGTGCTTGCGCAGATGGAATATGAAGGGGTTAACATTGATAAAGAGACCCTGAAGTGGATGAGCGATGCGCTTAGAACGGATAGCCACAAAGTGCAGAAGGAAATTTTTGAAATTGCAGGCACAGAATTTAACATTGCCTCGCCCAAACAACTCGGTGAAATCTTGTTCGACAAAATGAAGTTGCTGGACAAGGCGAAGAAAACGAAAACGGGGCAGTATGCCACAGGGGAAGAGGTGTTGACTAAGCTTGCCGATGAACATGAGATCGTAAGAAAGATTCTTGACTTTCGTGAATATGAGAAACTTCGCTCTACCTATGTCGATGCTTTACCCAAAATGGTGAGTAAGTTTGATCATCGCATCCATACCGATTACCGCCAGGCAGTTGCAGCAACGGGCCGCCTGAGTTCCAATAATCCAAATCTTCAGAACATTCCTATTCGCACCGAGAAAGGAAGACAGATCCGGGGCGCCTTTGTTCCGCGCAGCAAGGATTATCTTTTCATGTCAGCCGACTACTCGCAGATAGAATTGCGTATTGCGGCCTCGTTCGCGAAGGATGAAACTATGATTGAAGCGTTTCGCAACAAGCGCGACATTCACGCGACTACCGCAGCGAAAGTATTTAAAGTGCCATTGGAAAAAGTAACACCCGACATGAGGCGCAAAGCCAAAGAGGTGAACTTTGGAATTTTATACGGCAGCACGGCCTTTGGTCTTTCGCAAAACCTGGGCATTTCACGCACGGAAGGCGGGGAGATCATTGATGCCTACTTCAAAGAGTTCTCGGCCATCAAGCGTTACATGGACGACTCCATCAACTTTGCCCGCGATAAAGAATATGTGGAAACTATTTTAGGACGCAGACGCTACCTGCGCGATATTAATTCACGCAACATTACTACCCGTGGTTTTGCCGAACGCAATGCGATCAATGCTCCTATTCAGGGCAGCGCGGCCGACATTATTAAGATTGCCATGATCCTGATTCATAAATGGCTGGAGCGTGAGAAATTAAAAACCAAAATGACCATGCAGGTGCATGATGAACTGGTGTTTGATCTTCACAAAGACGAACAGGACATTGTAAAACCCAAGGTGATAGAGCTTATGAAATCGGCTGTAATTCTGGAAGTACCGATGGAAGTGGAAGTGGGCATTGGCGAAAACTGGCTGGAGGCGCATTGATTTTAGGAGCACTAAGCGTTGCTAATAAAAAGCAATAGGGCCCGGACAAATTTGTGTTTCAAAAAAAGCGAACGACACTTTACTAACAAAGATTTCCCAGGTGAATAAGTGAGCGGCTTAATAACAACTTGGGTTTTGAAAGGTCAATTAATGTTAATACGTGAGAAATGAATGGTCAACCATTGCCAAAGGTTCAGTATTTAACATTATGCTACCTAGGTAACTTTTACATTTCGTTTACATTCTTTAACAATTCCTTTACTAAAGCCGGGCACAAAGACTTGTAGCTTTGTTGGAACTGATATTAAACCTACAAAAAATATGAAAAAAGTCATTTGTGCGCTGATCTTACTGTTGGTTGTGGTGAGCGGACTAGTATTCGCTAATCGCGAGATCAAAAGTGACACTTCTAAAAAATCAACCCCAAGGCCACTCTCTGCTGATGAAATGAAAGCCGCAAAGAAAAAGTGGGAGGCTACCGAAGATGGTATAAAGTTCAAAAAATGGAAAGCGTCTCCCGAAGGTCAAAACGTGCTTGCCGGTGCGGCTAAAATAAGGAACCATATAAGTGATTCTACCAATATGGAAGCTGTTGTAACCTCTCTTTCTCTTCCGCCAGGCTCACGATTAGGTTTAGGAGTGATGGTCAGGATTAATGGTGACGATTATATTCTTAGTTTTGGGCCGAAAAAGTCTAATGAAGTTCAGCAATTGAATAGCCTTAAAGTTAATGACAAAATAATTATAAGAAGCCATTTTGTATCGTACGCGCCCAAGTATTCATATCCAATTGTATCGGGCGACTATGTAGAACGAGATAGTAAAATAATTTATAAATCTGCCCCTCGCAAAATCGGCTGCTGAGTAAAGTTATGGCGTGGGACAGGCAAAAAGACACTACAGCCTACCCTTCGAATTTTAAAAGATTGTGCTTCTACGTGCCCGCGTATTTGGCACATGCCATATAGCCACACTGTATTTATTGATTATCTTATTGCAATACAGAGAAAAATTGTCCACCTACTTGCGTGCATCATCCATTTTAAGGCGCTAGGAAGTGCTGCACTTTTGTATTGTCAATAACGACAAACAAAAATTAAACAAACAAAACATGACACGTTTAAAAGCATTAAGTCCTGAGGAAGCCACAGGCAAAACCAAAGAATTATTCAATGGTGTTCAAAGCAAACTCGGAATGGTTCCAAACATGATGCGGACGATGGGTAATTCTCCTGCCGTTTTGGAAGGATACCTTAATTTAAGTGGGGCGCTTGGCCATGGTACCTTAGGCGCTAAAACCGGAGAATTAATCGCGTTGGCAGTGGCTGAAAGCAATGCATGTAATTATTGTCTTTCAGCACATTCCTTTATAGGAGAAAAATTAGTTGGCATTGACACGCAAGCGTTGACAGCAGCAAGAGAAGGAAACAGTAAGAATGCTAAAGTTGATGCAGCGTTAAAATTCGCGCAAGTTTTGGTGAGCAAAAGAGGTGCAGTAAATGATGCCGATGTAAAGGCCGTAAAAGAGGCAGGATATTCTGATGGAGAAGTGGGGGAGATTGTAGCGCATGTCGCATTGAATATTTTCACAAACTATTTGAACATAACAGCTCAAACCGTAATCGATTTTCCCGAAGTAAATGCCTTTGAAAAAGTAAGCGCTTTATAAGAAATTCAGGAAATCTACTTATAAAACTATATTTTAATGGGTCGGGATTGCTGGTCCTGACCCATTAATTACTAACCGTACATCTTATGGAAGCCTTTGTTTCACGCATCCGCATCTACCCCATCAAGTCACTTGATCCTGTTGAGCTACAGGAAGCAGAAGTAGGCATTCATTCACTTCGCTATGACAGAGAATTTGCAATGTTAACCAATGATGAACGTTTTATGAATGGAAAACGATCTGGCCGGGTAAATGAATTGAAGGCAACCTATGATTTACCAAACTATAGGGTAACCTTTTCAGAGCGGAGCGGTGGACCTGCCCATTCATTCCATTTGCGCGATGATAAATCAGTAATAGAAAAGTATCTGAGCGATTTTTTTGGTGAGCCTATATCCCTCTTACAAAATAAGCAAGGGCAATTAATGGACATTCCCACTGCCAGCAGCGTCACAATTCTGAGTGAAGCCTCACTCCTATCCTTGCATGAAGAATTTTCGGATCGCACATTAGAAGATGTGCGTCTTCGTTTTCGTGCAACGATCGAATTGCGTGGAGTAGATCCCTATTGGGAAGAAAGCCTGGTAGGCGAGCCCGGGGTGGGCATGCGAATTCAAATTGGCGATGTGGAGATGATTGGCGTAAGTCCGCGGGCACGCTGCAATGTACCGCCACGCGATCCATTGACGGGCATTACTGACAAGTCGTTTATAAAACGAATGATGAAGAGCAGAGAAAAGACGATACCAGAAAATAGTCACATCCCCGCCTACGGCAGTTTATATCATCTCACCATCAACACCTATATATCGGAGACACAAAAAGGGAAATGGCTGCGGGTAGGCGATGAGTTGAAAATTATTGAACCGATCACACTGGAAAGTACATCTTAGCAGATACGCTGGGAAAATTGTCCATCTGATAGCGTGAATCCTCCATTTTAAAGCCAGTTCCACAGCTGCACCTTTGTAAGGTCAAAACAAGAAGAGCGATGACCACATCAGAAATCAAAACGATTCTAAAATCAAACTACCAAGCCTATCTTCAAAAGGGCATTGGGTATATTCAGTATAAACACCAAATGGCTGAAGATTTTTTGCACCATTCCGATTCCAAGATAAAGGAATACATCAACCTGAACCAGCATCGCATGAGCAGGGTAGAGAAAACCTATACGGTAAGCGATGCACTTGTACAGCAAGTGAAGAGACTAACACATAAAACCTATTGGCTAATATTAACTGAGCATTGGTGTGGCGATGCCGCGCAAACACTGCCGGCCTTTCAAAAAGTGGCCGAGCTTTCAAATGGCGTCATCGAAATGAAATTGATTTATCGCGATGAGAATCCGGAGTTGATGGATGCCTATCTTACTGGTGAAAGCCGGTCGATACCCAAACTCATTCAATTGGATTCACATTACAACGTAACGGGTATTTGGGGACCACGACCCACCGAAGCTCAGAAGTTAGTGAAACAACTAAAGTCTAATCCAGAAACGGCAGCTTCGTATTCAATTGAATTGCACAAATGGTATGCGCGCGATAAACAAAAATCATTGGAAACAGAAGTGATGAAGTTGGTGAATCGTGCCAGTATATTTTGCCCAGATTGTTTTAACTAAAATCAACTTGCTATGGAAGAAAGAAGATTACCTCTGCCACCCTTCACTCTTGAAACGGCCAAGCAAAAAATTCAGATGGCAGAAGATGCCTGGAACAGCAAAGATCCGATGCGCGTTTCTAATGCGTACACCATCGATAGCGAGTGGCGCAACCGCAATCTCTTCATCAATGGTCGGGAAGAAATTGTAAAATTTCTTACCAGCAAATGGAGCCGCGAATTAAACTATAAATTGAAAAAAGAATACTGGGCTCATACCGACAATCGAATTGCCGTGCGCTTTGAATACGAATATCAAAATGCAGAAGGCAAATGGTTTCGTGCCTACGGAAATGAAAACTGGGAATTCGATGAAAAAGGCTATATGGAGAAACGATATGCCAGCATTAACGATTTAGAAATCACCGAGAAGGAACGAAGATTATCCTAACGGGGTTATCTCGTTTAGTCCTGCTAATTATTAATTATGATCAAAGAACTAAAAAGAGTAGTAGTAACAGGGTTAGGTGCCATTACTCCAGTAGGTAATTCCATTGACGAATTGTGGGCAAACCTGGTGGCTGGTAAGAGTGGAGTTGGCTTAATAACGAAGTTCGACACCACACATTTTAAAACCAAGTTCGCGGCAGAAGTAAAAAACTTCAATGCCAGTCAATACTTCGAAAAAAATGAAGCACGCAAATATGATTTGTTTACCCAATATGCTGTGGCTGCAGCAGACGAATCTATTAAATCAGCTCGTATTGATTTTGAAAAACTAAATAGAAACAAAATTGGCGTCATCTGGGGTTCGGGCAACGGAGGCATCCTCACCTTTCAAGATCAGGTGGAAGAATTTGTAAACGGAAAAAGGTTTCCTCGATTCAATCCTTACTTCATTCCAAAAATAATTGCCGATATTCCCTCGGGTGTTATTTCCATTCGCTACGGCTTGCGCGGACTCAACTTCTCTACTATTTCTGCCTGTGCCTCTTCTAATAACGCCATCATCGATGCCTGCAATTACATTCGCTTAGGCAAAGCCGACATGATCATCACCGGTGGCTCTGAAGCACCTATCAATGAGAGTGGCATGGGTGGCTTCAATGCATCAAAGGCATTATCAACCTTTAACGAAAATCCGCAAGCAGCATCGCGTCCGTTTGATGTAAAGCGCGATGGCTTCGTAATGGGCGAAGGAGCCGGTGTATTAATTTTAGAAAGTTTAGAATCTGCCATCAACCGAGGCGCACCTATTATTGCTGAGGTTGTTGGTACAGGCATGGCTGCTGATGCGTATCATCTTACAGGCACACATCCCGAGGGTGAGGGTGCTTACTTGGGAATGTTAGATGCGCTCGAAGAAGCAGAAATTATTGCCGATCAGGTTGACTACGTGAATGCACACGCTACCTCTACACCTATGGGTGATGAAAGTGAATTGAAAGCGATCATGCGTGTGTTTGGTGAAAGAAGGAATTTAAACATCAGCGCCACCAAATCGATGACGGGGCATTTGCTTGGTGCAGCAGGGGCCATCGAAGCGATTGTTTGTATCAAGGCCATCGAGCAAAGTTTGATTCCGCCAACGATTAATACAACTGACGTGGAACCCGAATTTGTCGATAAATTTAACTTTACGCTGCAAAAGGCTCAGGCAAAAAACATTAACTACGCAGTAAACAATACCTTTGGTTTTGGTGGCCATATTGCGACAACGATTTTTAAAAAGTATAAAAAATAGATAAGCACTATGTTTAATCAAACCACATTCACACTTGTCAATCCTCAAAACGGAAACCTGGGTTTTAAACTCCATTCGTTTGAGGACAGCAGCTGCTTTGATCACATCCAACGACATAATTATTTTTCTCTTATTTGGTTGATGGAAGGTAGTGGAGTGTTGAAAGCTGATTTTTCTGAATACAGTTTTGATAAAAATTCATTGCTGGCATTTTCCCCTTACCAGCCCTTTATGATTTCGAAAGCAAAAAATATCAAAGGAGTCGCCATCCACTTTCATCCAGAGTTTTTTTGCATTCTAAAGCACCATAAAGAAATATCGTGTAATGGCATTCTTTTCAATAATATCTACAATCCCCCTATAACCATAGTGGATGAACCTGCTGAGGCCACTTTGAAAATGGTGCTGGACCAAATCAAAGAAGAAATGCAGAACCCAGCGTTGGCACAATACGAGTTACTAATATCTTATTTGAAAATATTTTTGATCACAGCTTCACGCCTAAAAGCTCAACAACAACCAGAAGCAAAAAAAGCAACAGCTAATATCAAAGAGCCTTTCATACTTCAAAACTTGAAAGATGCCATCGAAACACATTTTAGAACCAAGCATTCGGCTAGCAACTATGCTGATTTACTAAACATAACGCCAAAAGCGTTAGCCAAAATCACTAAGTCACATTTCAATAAAACATTGACCGACCTGATTTCAGAGCGCATCATCATTGAAGCCAAACGCGAATTGTATCTAACCAATAAACCTGTCAAAGAAATTGCCAGCGAACTCGGTTATGAAGACGAGCATTACTTTAGCAGGTTCTTTAAAAACAATTCAAATGTTTCGCCTCAACTATATCGAGACACGGTTGGGTTTGGAAGGGGAATTGTTCAACCAATTTAATCTGCAAGATGATAGACATACCTTTGCCATGTTATTTGTGGTCTAGTAAGTATGTTGATTGGTGTTTATTTCTATGACTTAAAGAACTTTAAATTAAAATGAATACAAAAATAGTGATGACAACGAGCTCTTTCATATTAGGAGCAACAGGAATAATATTCACGTTTATGCCTGACTTTGTGTTGCGCAGTCTGGATGTTGAAACTAACCTTGCCGCTTTGCTTTTGGTACAAGTAATTGGTGGGCTCTATTTTGGCTATTGCATGCTGAACTGGATGACTAAGGAAAGTTTAATTGGCGGAATTTATAATCGACCAGTTGCTATTGCCAATTTCACTCATTTCTTAATCGCAGGACTGGCAATTGATAAAAGCCTTTTGTCTAATCCGGGATTACCAAAGGCACTGTGGCTGGCGGGTGTTGTTTACACAACGCTGGGACTGCTCTTCCTTATACTATTGTTTCGTCATCCTCTCAATTCGAACAGATAATATTATGCAGTCGAACGCCCTATCCATTGTGAATTGACAGCCACATCACCTCAGTTAAACCCCTTCATCATGAGTACACGAACCTGAAAACCTCTGCCGCAACGCAGAGGTTTTCTACTTTATGACATGGCGTGTCAGGTAACTTCAACGAGTAATAACAAAGCCACCAACACCCCAGAGTTTATTTTTCAGTCTTGAAAAAGATTAGTATTTTCAAAATCTAACCCGGAGACTATAACAAGATGGAGTACCTTATTTTTGGATCAATCATTATCATCCTGGTATATCTTGGTTTCCACTATTTAAAGAGAGAAAGATCGAGAGGCAAAATCGAGCAACTTCGGTCCGCATGGGCGCAGCCTAAATCAAATTTTAAGACAAGTTCATTTAATTTCATCAATATAAGAAAGTATGCAGATGTGGTGAAAGAAAAGTTTCATCGCCTGACTGATCAAACCATCGAAGACATCGACTTTCACATGCTTTTTAAGTTCATTGACAGAACCACCAGCAAAGTAGGACAGCAATACCTATTTAAAAAAGTTATTGAGCCCACAACAAATATTGAAGATCAGTCTGAAGGATTAATTAAATTATTCACGACTGATAAAGATTTGCGGGAAGCAGTCCAGGTAGAACTTCTTAAGTTAAGCGACCCAGACGCCTACCACATTTCTGCATTGCTAGGAGACATTTTTGTTGAAAGGCCAAAATGGTTTAGGTTTTTAACACCCTATATCATTATCGTTGTCAGCTTGATTATTCTTTCAATAAAATTTCCCGTCTTTTTAATTGTTCTCCTTTTCCCTTTGGTGTTAAATATGTTTTTACACATTTATAACAGAGAAAAAACATTGAAGTTTGTATTGTCGATTCGCCAGTTGAACTTATTGATTGATGTTTCCAAAGAGCTCGTAAGTAAGAGTAATTTACTTTACGATAAGTCAATCGTGGATAGTTTTTCAAGTTTGAGGTCTTTTCAAAAAAGTGCGCGGCTAATTAGGTTTCCAATGCCATTGCAAGAGTCAAATCCAATCCTCACACTTTTCTTAATCAGAAGTAGTTTTTAAATTTAACTGCTGGTTCACAGTAATAGTACGTTACCGCTTTGCAAAAAGATTACGCCATAATCCTAAGTCGAATCCTAAACGCTTATGCGCCTGTTGGACAAGCTGCTGTTGAATTGATATTCGAGAATGGAAATGTCGAAGAGGTAAGAAAAGATGAGATCGTCTTTCACGAAAAGCGATTCAATGCATTTGAGTACTTTCAACTGGAAGGAGTTTCACATCGCTTCAATGTTGATAGCGACACCCAAAGTGTGACGACAGGAATATACCAAAACGAAATTGTCATCACGCCCCACTTTACCAGAACAACGAATGGACATAGCATATTTTCATTGCAAGCACTAACAGACTGTAGTTACCTGAAGGTACCAGCGGGTACTTTCAGAGATTTAAGCGACCAGAACCAACAAATAAAAATGTTTGGCCGGGCAGTAGTAGAAAAGGAATTTATCAGGAACCTCAATTTTGAAGTACTTTTCCGATCGTATACAGCAAAGGAGAGGTTGATTTATTTCCGAACCAATTACCCGCTTCTCGAAAATATTATACCCCATACCGTGATTGCTTCTTTTCTTGGGATTACCCCTGTCTCCTTTAGCCGGTTGCGAAACGAATTGGCTAAAAAATAAGACATCCTGCATTTCTTATCATTTGATAACGCTCTTCTTATCAATTGATAATCACCAGTGCCTTACTACCCCGTTTCTTTACATCAGTAACGGACTCAGCGAAGCACAGTATTGCTTAGCGAGATCGCGAGAAGCTGAAATTTATCAGAGACCTTACTTTATCGATACTAAAAATATCTTTCACAACTTAAAAAAACATTATGAAACGTCTAACCATCCTGATCTTCCTAATTGGGTTAATCGTAGAGGTATCACAAGCCCAATCGCAGCAGAGCAATAAAGAATTGCACTTGTATCTTACCGGAGGCATTAAGCTTTTACAACCGAAATACTTTAACCTGGAAACCAATATTTCGCCCGACTTCATCCCCACAATTGGTGGCGGAGCCTTATGGCAGGTGAAGAAATTTCAGGTAGGGGGAGAGTTTACTTACACAGATGGCAAAAAGCAAACGTCAGAATTTGGCACCATCTTCACAGGAATTAATTTCAATTTAATTGGCGGATATGGTTGGAAGCTGGGGCAAAAACTTACGCTAACCGTTCAATCTGGCTTTGGATATAGTCTCTATCATTTGTCATTAACAGATAAGAACTACAGCGGCAATGCCAATCTGAATACTGCTATCTATCACAACTTTATTTATACGGTCCCGGTCTCTGTTATGCTTCAACGGATCAATTCCAATGGAACATTTGTAGGAATACGGACAGGATACAACTTCAATATCATGCCAAATGAGTGGCGTTATATGGAGGGTACCAGAACGGATATATACACCTCCGGCACTGACGGTATTTACTTCCAGCTGGTCTTGGGTGGTTTATTTAAATTGAATCAGTCTCATTTATGAAAACAGTATTTATTTTCATTCTGGCAATAGGAACCATCGGGATGTCCGTTATCGATTTTAAATCTTATAACATGAAAAACATAAATAGCTTTTTAAAGGATCAGGTTGATCAGCATCAAACACCCTCTATTCACTACGCATTTTTTGATACCGACAGCATCATCTATGAAATGCGATATGGATTAAAGAATATAAAGACCAATAAACCGGTTGATGATACAACCATGTACCATTTGTATTCTGTGACTAAGACTTTTACTGCATTGGCCGTACTTCAATTGGCCCAATCAGAAAAGGTGGAGTTGAGTAAACCCGTGTCTTTCTATTTACCGGAGTTTCCATATTCAAAGGAAATCACCATTCAACAACTACTGAGTCATACATCAGGTATTCCTAATCCAATTCCGCTAAAATGGATTCACCTTATGGAAGAGCACAATGGATTCAATCGGGACATTTTTTTTGCTGATGTATTCAAAGCAAATCCCAGGCTCGACTTTGACCCAGGCACAGATTTTAAGTACAGCAATCTCGGGTACGTATTCCTCGGACAACTTGTTGAACGGGTTTCGGGGCAATCATTTGAAACGTATGTGAAAAAAAATATTATTGAGCGGGGCAGTATCACTTCATCAGAATTGAATTTTCAGATTCAGCCCGCCACGCATGCTGTTGGCTATCATAAGTGGTGGTCGTTCGGCAATGCTATTTTCGGATTCCTCATTGACAAGGAGAAGTTCATGGGAAAAAGGGAAGGAAGATGGAAGCCGTTTAACTATTTCTATAATAATGGCACTGCCTATGGCGGAATGGTTGGCTCAGCTTCTGGCCTGATTAAATACGCACAAGCATTACTGCAACCCAGTTCGATACTTTTAAATGACCGGTACAAGGAAATACTGTTTACCGAAAGCATTGCAAAAGAAAAACCAACCGGTATGTCGCTTTCCTGGTTTACCGGATCTTTAAAGGGGAATAGATACTTCGCTCATGCCGGGGGTGGTGGTGGGTACTACGTTGAGCTTCGGGTGTATCCGGAATTGGGTGTTGGTAGCGTAATCATGTATAACCGGTCGGGTATGACAGATAAGAGAATTCTTGACAAGGCAGATGCATTCTTTATTACAGAAAATCTTACCAGTACAAAGCTGGCGGCTAAACTCTAAGATGAGGCAGCGAATGTGAATCTCTGGCACAACTAAATGCTGATACATGACGTTTGAACTAAACAATACCCACCCTATGAAAGGTCCAGATAAGAACAGGATATTTCCTCTTGAAAATTATAATCGTCTATGTTTTTTGAAAAACGTGGTGAAAAATCCCAACATAATCATTGGCGATTATACCTATTACGATGACTTTGACAACGTTGAAAATTTTGAGAAGAATGTAAAGTATCATTTTGACTTCGTAGGTGACAAGTTGATCATAGGGAAATTTTGCATGATTGCATCCGATGTAAAATTTATTATGAATGGGGCCAATCATCTTACTAATGCGTTGACCACTTATCCGTTTGCTATTTTTGGAAACGGGTGGGAAAATGCAATGGATGGAAAGCAATACCCTAAAAAAGGAGACATAACAATTGGAAATGATGTGTGGATCGGATTCAATGCTACGATTATGGCAGGCGTAACAATTGGTGATGGAGCAATCATAGCTACCAATTCAACGGTTATTAAAGATGTAGAACCTTATTCCATCGTGGGGGGTAATCCTGCAATAGAAATCAAAAAGAGATTCCCTCAGGATACAATCAAGCAGCTTTTACAAGTAAAGTGGTGGGATTGGGAACCTGAGAGAATTACGAAAAACCTAAAACATTTGACTGCTAATAATATTGATGCGCTGATTCGGGAAATGTAAAATTAAGACACAGTCAGGGCGAAGTGCGATACAAAACAAAAATACTTTACAAGACAATTCATTCAATAAACAGATTGATATATGATGAAACTCATTTCAGTGACCCTCCTGGCATTCGTTTTAATTTCGGGTAGTGCACAAAGTTTACTTATTCCGGGAAAGAATTCGTTTGAGAGAAAATGGCTTAAAAATGAATCGTATGAAATGATCTGGTATTTGTTAAAAGACACTATGAAGATTGACATCGGAAAAGTGACTACTCACATATCAATTGATGAGAAGGTTTTAACGATGATTACGAAGGTGAGTATGAATAACGTGACTTCATCCTGGATTGATTCAACTCTTGCTGATATTACAACACTGAAACCCATTCGGCATAGCTCGTTTAACAAACAACGGGATATGGTATTAAATTTTGGTCATGTTGTAACAGGCTTCTATCATGATAAAGTAAAAGACCAAAATACAGTAATTCGTGATATGGTAGCGGTTGATTATTTTGACAGTAATCTCTACCCAATTTTAATCAGGTGGCTTCCGCTAAAAGAAGGATATAAAAAAAATATTGCAATTTATGATTACAATCCCTCAGCACGAATTGGTGTCATGAATGCTGGGATTCAGAAAGTAACCGCGGGAACTTATAGAAGCATTAAAACAGGAGTGAAAGAGGTATGGATTGTTACGGTAGCCGATGAAATTTCAAATGGCGTGGCCACGTATTACATTGATAAACAAGACAGGAGACTTTGGAAGCAGGAGATGAATACGGGTGGCAGAACTATGTTAATGATAAGAATTGAATAAGCATCCGATTTATTGGCTATAGGATACACAAGCCAAATCCTCTGAAGTTTGTCGCTGAGTGACCTAATTTATTAAATTCGTTTTGCATCTGATGTGCTTTTGATTAACAAGCTAGCCGATTAACAGGTAAAAGTATACTAGTTTAAAAGAACAGGTATAATTATATGGAAAACAAAAAGGGAGAACTAGACATCAATGGATTTAAACTTAATTATTTAATCGAAGGAGAAGGCCCCCTGGTTCTTTGTATTGGGAGCACCTTATTTTATCCAAGAGTATTTTCAAATGAATTGAGAGAAAAATTGCAGTTTGTATTCATTGACCATTGCGGATTTGTTTCTCCACCGGATAGAAATGTATTGAATTCAGAGTTCTCTTTGGACAATCTAATCAGACACATTGAAATTATTAGAGCGGAACTTCGTCTTGACAAGTTCTTTATTTTAGGACATTCCGGTCATGCATTTATGGCATTAGAGTATGCAAAAAAATATTCGCAGCATATTTTGGGTACAATAATGATTGCTGTAAGTCCCGATTACAGCGAAAAGTCGCACTCATTGATTGACATTTTCTTTAAGGAATCTGCTTCCGAAATTCGGCAATTGTATTACAGTAATGCAATGAGCGAGTTGCCGGCTCGTATAGAGAAATCACCACTAAAAAGATTTGTGCATTTTTGTTTGTGCAGCGGAGCCAGGAATTGGTATAAGCACGACTTTGATGCACGTCATCTTTGGGAAGGCATCGAGACGAATATGCAAATGATTGACTACGTATGGGGAACAATATTCAGGGATATTGATATAACGAAGAAGTTAAACGCATATACAATTCCAACCATTCTAATGCTGGGAAAATATGACTATGTTACAGGACCATCGAGTCTCTGGGACGAAACTAAAAGCAGCTTTAAAAATTTAGAATTGGTACTTTTTGAAGAAAGTGGTCACTATCCAATGTTTGAACAGAGTACACTTTTTAATGACGCTTTAATAACCTGGATTGAGAAAACAAATACCAGAAAGCAGAATAGTTTATAAATGGAGAATTTCAGTTAGCCTTGCTTCGCCTTCCGGATCACTTTCGGCCCATACCACAACCAAAATCCAGTGATAGATAAAAACAACAACCCCAGCCCGATGTAGTTGGTGTAAACAAGTTTAAAGGCTTCGCTGATGATGGAACCATCGTGAATGTGTTCAATCCAATCAGCATGGCGCTGGGCCACGGATAATACGTTGCCCGTTGCACCATCAACCTGCGCTTCCCAATAGCCTTCTTTGAAAGTCACCTTGATAATTCCCTTATCAGGACGCACGTCCATACGATCAATTTCTATTGTTCTGCCGGTTACGGAATCTATAGCTAGCAAAGCGGCACGGGCCACCTTGTCAAAGCTGGTCCATTCTGCAAAGGAAAGACTCAGCCCCTTTTGGGTGGCAGGTTGCAGCAGTTCTACGTTTTTTTTCCAGCCCAGCATAACACCGGTAATACTCGTAATTAGCATAAACAAGGCAATACTAATACCTATCCATTTGTGGAGTGATCTAAATTGACGAAGACTGTTGACCAGGTTTTGTAAAGCCATAGTAATGATTTAGTAATAAAGTCCTATTCCCTGAAATTTAAAAAAGCAAATGCATAATATTTTCACTAGTATGAATTTTGGGCTCAAGCTGGTAAACCTGTTTTATGTTTTCAATCGTCAGCACTTTTTCTTTTTCTCCGGCCACAACAACTTTTCCCTGATGAAGAAGAACAATCTGATCCGCAAACCGGGCAGCGAGGTTGAGATCATGCACTACCCCCACCATGACCAGATCTTCCCTTTGGAGTAACTCTCTGATCTTGTTCATAAATTGATACTGGTAATAAACATCCAGGAAAGTTAAGGGCTCATCCAGAATCAAATAACGATAGTTATCAGGAACCGGAAACCATATCTGGGCCAATACCCGCGCGAAATGAACGCGTTGTTTTTCACCACCACTCAAGCTCATATAATTCCGATCGGCCATTTCCCACGCATCGAAAAATTTCATGGCGTGTTCTATGGCATCCTCATCTTTCTTGCCCGGTTTCTCTGTAAAGTGTGGATAGCGACCCATCATTACTACTTCCCGCACTGTCAATGGAAATGCCAGGTCAATGTTCTGTGACAGTACCGCCCGTATGACCGAAAGATTACTATGTGATATTGATTGAAGATCACTTTTTCCGAAGCAAACAGTTCCTGTTTTTGGCACCAGTTGCTTGCTTATTACTTTTATCAAAGTTGATTTGCCGGCACCGTTAGGTCCAATGATAAGATTCAGTTTGCCGGGTTCAAATTCAACGGAGACATTTTCCAGTAAGGGTTTGCTCCCAATCGAAACCGTGATATTTTCTACGCTGATCATGCTATTAAAAATAATAGTTTGATTTCCGGAGCATCACAATGAAAGCAGGAACGCCCACCAGTGCAGTAACAATGCCGATGGGTAATTCGGCTGGTGCCAGTGCAAGACGCGCCACCAGGTCGGCCAGTGTTAAAAGCACACCACCTAATAAGGCACTCGCGAGTAACAGGAAACGATTATCGGACCCGAAGGATAATCGCAGCAAATGCGGCACTACTAATCCAACAAAGCTAATAACGCCCACAAAGGCAGTTGCCACCGCCACTAAAATCACGTTGATCACCATGATGATGAGTTTCAGCTTTCGGATATCTACACCAATGAAGAAGGCCTCTTCTTCACCCATCATTAATGCATTGAGTTGTTTGGTATAACGTCTTGCTGCCAGAAAGCACAGCGTTGTTGAGATGAACATGATGGCTACCGAATGCCAGCTTGCCCCGGATAGTGTTCCTAAATTCCAGAACGTAATAGATCTCGCCTGTGGATCGCGTGCCAAATAAGAGAAGAAACCAACCGCACTCAGGAAGATTGCATTGATAGCAATACCGGTCAGTAAAAGTGAAGTGACAGAACTCTTGCCATGCACTTTATTCTTTGCGAGCAAGAACACTAAACTGGTTGAGATCACCCCTCCGATGCAGGCTGCAATGGGCAATGTCCATTCGCTGGCAGTAAATTTTAATGACGCACCTAACACAAAATAAAGGGATGCACCAAAAGCCGCTCCACTGGAAGTGCCGATCAAACCTGGTTCAACAATAGGATTTCGAAATAATGCCTGCATCAACACACCCGAACCCGCCAGGCTGGCGCCCACTACTACACATGCAATTGCGCGGGGTAGACGAATGTCGATGAAAATCCGTTGCACCAAACTAAGCTGATCAGGAGCAGTGAGGATTTTATAAACGGCATCATAGATGTCGTGCAATGAAATCGATATCGCGCCAAAGCATAGCGACAACAAAAAAGTAACGATCAATAAAATAAGTAAGACGAACAAACCAAGGGTGTGCCGGCTTTTCAAATAATTCATTACTGATGAATTAACTGTTGCAGCTTCAATACATTTTCTCCAGTGCGGGGCCCGATATAAACCATATCATGCTCTTCTACGCGATAGATTTTTCCATTCTTAGCGGCCTTTGTGCCGGCAACTCCTGGCAGCGTGTTAGTTTGTTCTGGAGTTCCCAGCCGGTCATAACCAAAGTCGGTGAGCAAAATGACATCCGGATCGGACTGAGCGATTATTTCTGCTGACAATTGTTGCATGCCACGATCTCCTTCAATAGGAATTTGCCCACCGGCCCATTCAATTAATTTCCCTCCCACTGAATTTTTAGTAAGAGTGAGATATACATTGGAGGCACGACCGTAGTGAATGATGACCACTTTCGGCTTATCCGTGTATGTGGAAGTATTTTGGATGGCTTTATTTAATTCTGATTCTAATTTTTGATTTAATGAATCAGCCTGTTTTTCCTTATGAAAAAATACGCCCATCTCCGTAATCAGCTCTTTGGTACCTGCAAGGTCTTCACTTTTTGATGAGAATACTTTCATCGGTATTTTTAAATTAGTCAGCTGTTTCATGACGGGTTCAGGACCTACATTGTTATCGTGAATCAGCAACGTGGGATTGGTAGCAAGAATGCCTTCTGCACTCAGCGCCCGATGATATCCAACCGTGGGTAATTTCTTTATCTCAGGCGGATACGTGCTGGAAAGATCAACGGCCACCAGGTTCTGCTGTGCTCCAAGCGCGAAGATAATTTCATTGTATTGTTTGGATAGGCACACCAAACGCTCTTTGCTTTCTTTCTTATCTTCTTTGTTGTCAAATCGTCCACAGGACACTAGCGCGATCAGGCAAAGAAGACAAATGGTTTTTAATTTCATAATGAAGCATTTATATAAATAAGGTGGTTGCACTAACAACCACCTTATGTTTTTAGAAAATGTATTTGAAGTTTACTCCGCCAAAGTAATTAATATCCTTAGGGCCAGGGATGAAAGCATCAGGCAGCTGGTTGACAAATACCATTTGATAGTATTGCGTGCTGGCGATATTATTTGATCCAAAGTAAGCATCCAGATTAAAGTGTTCTCCAAACTGTTTGCGGTATCCCACTTTTGCATTCAGCAGTCCGTAGCTATGAGCAATGTTTGTTCCGTCCGGAGTGAACGGCATTTCATCGCGATACATATAAATAGCATTGGCATATAAACCTGTATTGGAAACGAAATCTACTCCAAAATTAAAAACAACGGGAGGCACTCCGGCTACTGCTTTGCCGGAATAATCTGACACGGGCGCGGTTGCATTATTCTGAAACGTGTAATCATCATACACAAAATCAGAATAGGTAAAATTCACAAAAGGACGGATTAGTTTAATGAACCCGCTTTGAGAACTATAAGCATTGTATTTTACTAAGGCTTCTATTCCGTTATTGATTAAGCTTCCGCTGTTTACCGTGTAGGTATAAAGAGTTGCCGTGTTGGCTGCATTAGGCACGGCTACCAATGTCATTTTATTGGAGAATATGGCGTTGAAATAGGCCACTTCATAAACCAGCTTGTCATTCAGTAAACTTCCCTTGGCGCCAATTTCAAATTGCTTTCCCTCTTCAGGTTTTAAACCGGTATTCACCGTTCCTGCCAGTGGGGTGTAAATGTTGGACGCCACCGGTGCCTTGTATCCCACACTATAAGATGCATATAACGACATGTGATCATTAATGATTTTGTTTAGTGCGACACGAGGCGATGCCAGGTTATTGTAGGATGTTTTATAAACCGTTGGAATAGTATTGGAAGGTGTATTGTTGGCGGCCACATAAAATTTGTCCTGCAGTTCGATATTCATGGAGCTTAGTCCAATACCGGCAGTAAGGGAGAAATCATGGGGCATTGACAATGTCCATTGGGTAAACAAGGAATAGTTTCCCGTGATGGAGGTCTGGTTGCTTCGCAAGGCTCCTATGATATTGTATCCATTGGGGTCGGCATTATTGGTCACCATTCCATAAGCCAGTAGTTGAGCGTATTGCCGTTGAGCCTCCACACCGGTAAGTCCCGACAATCGAAACTTTTCATTCAATGTAAACCGCGTGTCGAACACAGAACGGATTCCATAATTTACGGGTGCTTTATCCGTCCAGCCACCTGCTGAACTCGCATTGTTACTCATTCCCATTCCAAACACAGAAGTGGTATTGGAAATCGTTTTTGTAAACTGGAAAGTATGCCCGATGCCTGCCCTGAAACTGACAATGTTAGAGTGTGCATCATTCTTAATATAGGCGGGATTTCCACTATAGTCGAATGAATTGTATTGGTCAATCGTCAACTCTCCGTTTCGTTGTTCATAGCTATTACTATATCCGAAATAAGTACTGAGCAACTGTTTGGGATTAACATGATACTCGCCCATGACATTGACAAAATCTTTTGTGCTGTTGGTATGCGGCATAAACCCATCATACTTTTGCTTGCCATAGTTAATCAACAGCGTTCCTTTATCCGTGGAAGATTGGAGGTGTGTGGTGAATCGACTTAGTCCATAACTACCCACCAGCACGTCTTGTCCGATTGAAACTTTTCCTTTCTCAGGTTGTATCGTTTGAAGGTTAATTACTCCGGCAATAGCCAGGCCGTACAGCGATCCGGATGGACCTTTCAGGATCTCAACATTTCCAATCGAACCAAAATCGATATCATCCATTAAGGTGATACCCTCAGCATCAGTAATGGGAATTCCGTTTAAGTAAGCTTTGATGCCTTGCTGATCGAAGTTGCTGTTTACACCACGCGGACCAGGGCCACCACCGCCATACCCCCGTATGTTGAATTGTTGCCCGGCACTGATGGTTCTGCGCTGCATGGTTACACCGGGCACGTTGCCGTTGATGGCATCATCCATAAACAATCCGGTAGATCTTTTGATCTCAGTCACTCCCAACTTGGTGATGGTGGCGGGTTGAGAGAGCATGGATTTATTAATTTCAGTAGAAGCGGTAATTTCTACTTCATTCAATAGCTGGCTGGTAGGATTTAATGTGATTAATAAATCCACATTGCAATTGGTTATGACTTGCCGGGCTGTTTCATATCCGATAAAAGAAATAATAATTTCAATAGCGTTTTCACAAGGAAGAGAGAAGGAACCATCACGATCTGTAACGGTCCCATTCTTCCCTAAAATCTGAACGTTGGCTCCAGCCAGGGGAGCATTGGTTGTCTTGTCTACTACTTTGCCTTTGAGTATCTCCTGGGCATGAATACCAACGGAGAATAATAATGCGATTAAGCTTAACAAAATATTTTTCATGAGTTAATGTTTAAGTTTTTAATCCATGGAATTCGCAAACCGATTGTCATACCAGTTGGTATCTCGTTCTGCTCATTACATGCATGTATAATTAAATTCCAAGTATCCTTGTGTAAATGGATTCCAAGAAGTAATTATTATTTTAAAATATATACGACACAGATTTACCCGCGAGTTTAATTTAGGCGCGTCTGGTGTATAACTGTCAAGAACTAAGTATCAAGTAAGGAATGCTCTGGGGTGGAGGGGAAATGATTGTATCGACCGTATCCGTAGAAAAAAATTGATATGCGGTGTTTGCTCTTTCCCGCACCGATGCTGCTAACGGCACTATACATTCCTGTGTAAGATATATGATATGCATCAGTCCGAGCAACGAGGACGGAATCGGCTTTTTGTCGTTTGAGGATCGTTTCACAATCTCATTGAGCAGCGCAAGCAGACTGTCTTCTGCTTCATCGTGAAGTGCATAGACGAGTACTTTGCCATCCTTCACAGAAATGCGGGCAACATCATACATTTTTTCATTCACCTTTACTTCGTGATCATTGATTTTTGCCTTTCGGTATTCGTCATCAGAAAGAGTAAGTAAGGTCAATTGTTCATCAGGTTTGAGTGCGAGCTCTGCACGCATTTCCTGGCGAATGCCCGAAAGGCGCACGATAAAATAAACATAGCCGCCCGCCACCTGCATGAGGAGTACACTCAGAAACACACTGCCGGCTATCTTTTTCACGAGATCAGAAATTAAGTAGCTTGTTTGGTTAAAACCTAACTCTAAGCGTTCCAAAAATATTACGCCCGGGTGAGTTTATCCCCGAGGCAAACTGGCGGTATTGCAAGTCTGCAATATTATCAATGCCCGCCTGAAAAGTAAATACCGTATTCATACTGTACGAAGCCCGAAAGTTAATAGTATACCACGAGGGCATACCTTCTGCTGTAGCATATTGTAGATTATCTTCACCGCTGCTGCTGTAATCCTCAAGGCGTTTCCATGCGCTGAAATTTGAGAAGAGTTCAGCAAAGAACTTTGCATGGGTATAATTAAGCCCGATGCGCCCAAATGCCGGAGCAATATGATCTAAGGGTGTTTCGGTGCCATCATCATTCTTAACCCGACCGTATGTATAATTATAAGACCCTGTTAGGTTCAATTTTGAAATAATTTCAAACTGACCACTAATGCTGTAGCCATAGATGTATGCCTTGCCAGCATTTTGACTACTTACAACATTGGCTGGAAATCCATTATAAATTACGGTGGTTTGTCCGTTCAGTGTGCCGGGCCGGGTTACAATCGCATCAAAGAAATCCGTTGCAAACACAACGCCTTCCAATCGGGCCTTCGATCCAAAAAACTTTGTTACGCTAAAATCTCCATTGATCGTTTTTTCGGGTGCGAGATCGGGATTGGGTACCACCAATGTTCCGGTGGTGGTAGCTGATCCTTGCACAGACTCAAACACTTTTGCCACATCATCGATATTAGGCACCCGGTATCCTGAACTTGTCATCAAAGCAAACTTCCAGCTGGATGGTGTGTAGATAATACCGAGGTTGCCACTGGCATAGACATTCTGTTGCTTTATCTCATCATAGGGGAATGGAAAGAAGGTTTTGTCAACAAATGTTGAATGCAGAGAACTTCCACCAAGGCGGATTCCATCATTCAGTGTCCACTTATCATTGATGGGCAGCGTGTGGGTTGCATACAAGGCCCAATAGTTTAGTGTATTATCCCCGTCCGGGTATCGGGTATCAAGAGCGCTGGTAGCACCGGTTGAAATATTTTCGCGGTAAGCGGTGGAGCTCAGATTATTGAATTGTGAATCGAAACCATAGCGAAGTTGATTTGCTTTAATTTTCTTCTGCAGGTCAATGGTAAGTCCGCCCACGTTAATTTTCTCAGTTCGATGGTTCAGGTTATTGTTGTTAAACCTGCGGTCGTGCCGGCTTTCTTCGATATCCTGATAACTGGCGGTGACAGTAAGGGCATCGGCCAGCTTTCCTAAATCACTTACCTTAAGTTGATAGGAGGTAAGCAATCGCTTTTGCGGACCATAGTACCACTCTGCTGAGCGAAGCCCGCTTCCCTGCGCATCGGTGAGGCGATCGTATCGTGGAAGATTGCTTGAAGTTGAGTATTGAAAATTCAACACATGCTGCACGCGATCACTTTGCTTAAAAAGGAATTTTTGCAGCAGATCGTATTGTTTGTAGCCACTGAATTTTTGTACGTAAGGATCAGAATTGGTTACCAGTACATCGCCTGAATTGTCAGGAGCACGTTCGGCATACTTGTAACGGACCCAGTATTCTTCACCCAGAGCTTTGTTGGTTTTCTCGCCCATGCGCAGATCGCCAAAGTCGCTATATGTAAAAGAAGTGAATGAACCAAAGCGGGTTCCGCCAAGATTAAAATCCACATGGCCTGTTTTTTCATTGTTGGCGCTTCCAAATCGGGTAAAGGCATTGCCCGAAAAATTCAAGGCACCTCCTTTGGCGAGTTCAGGATTGCGCGTCATAAAATGAATAACGCCACCCAACGCATCACTTCCATAAACGGTAGACGAAGGACCGTACAGAACCTCCGCCCGATCGAGAACATTGTTATCCATGGTGATGATGTTTTGCAAATGCCCGGCCCGGTAGATGGCATTATTCATTCGCACACCATCAATAACCAAAAGCACACGACTGGCTTCGAACCCGCGAATCATCGGACTCCCACCACCTTGCTGACTTCGTTGCATGGCCACCTGCCCTGTATTTTGAATCAGGTCGGCCGATGTTTGTGCATTGAAGTTTTTAATGGTGGCCTGGTTTATCACTTCAATTTGCTGGGCTACTAATCTTCTTTGTTCGGCAATTTTATTCGCAGAGATAACGACTTCATCCAAATAAGAAGTCTTTGTTGTATCGGCTTTTTCCTGTGCCCATACGGGGATACAAATAAGAAATACTATTAGAGTATAAATGGTTTTCATTTCATTTCTAAGATTGAAGAGTTAAAAAATACTCATATCATGAATGCAAACATTCCTGATGAAATCAGGCAGCAATTCAAGTAGGAGAAATAGAAAAAAATGAAACTAGATTCGGGGTGGTGGAGAATCAATGATCGGAGTGTGCGAACTTTGACCACTCAAATAAAATGAAGAATGACTTATAGCGACTGAAGTATTTTGAGGCAATTTACTTTCAATAGAAATGAATTGAAGGGTGAGTAACTGCACCAGTTGTGAGGGGATCGGTTTTTTATCGCTGGAAGACCGCTTAACCATTTCATGTAAAAATGAAAGCAGATTATCCTCAGCCTCGTCATGAAGCGCATAGACCAGCAATTTTTCACCTTTGAGAACTATGCGGGCAATATCATGCATCTTGCCATTTACTTTTACCTCGTGATCATTCTCTTTCGCCTTTCTGAATTCTTCTTGGGTGAAGGTGAGAAGCGTTAGTTCATGATCGGGCAACATCTTGAGTTGTTCGCGCATTTCCGCGCGAATGGCTGTGAGACGGGCAATGAAATAGACATAACATCCCGTTGCCTGAAGCAGGAGTAAACTCAATAAGGTTATGCCAATTATCTTTTTCACGAGCCCCGAAATTAAACAAAAGAAAGGTAGCGGGCATGAAATTATGCGGAAGGGGAAAGGGCGGTGATAACGGTTCCTGGTGGATACTGAATGCACTTAAAGAAAAAATGCTGTCTCCTATGTTTGATTTCGCAAATGTAGGAGACAGCCTCTTCTTTTGTTATTACTTGTATAGAGTTTATTTTATACCGGGAATGCCGGTTTGCGGACTCACCTGATCTTTGGCGAATGAGGGCGCTTTTCTAACGGTTGGATAAATTTCATCCAACGTATTCCCATCATAGAGTCTTCCATTCTTCATCACCTTATTAACTGTGTTTGAGTTGCGGATATTTTCCAATGGATTTTTATCAAGAATGATTAAGTCGGCCAGTTTTCCGGCTTCAATACTTCCCACATCACCATCTAAACCAATGGCTTTGGCTCCCTGTATAGTAGCCACCTTCAATGCATTGTGGGTGTTAATGCCTCCAGAAGCAATGCTCCACAATTCCCAATGGTATCCCAATCCCTGCAATTGACCATGGGAACCTACACCGGCATTACCACCTGCTTTTACCAGGTCATTAACGAAGCGGGCATGATCTTCAAACACGTGTTCTTCTTTCATAAACCACGCTGGCCTTCTTCTTGATTTTTGATCAAGTTCAGACTTTGCAAAGAAGTGATTGAGCTTTGGATCTCCATTTACATTTTCAGTAGCATAGTAAAAATTCTCTGCCCACGGTCCACCATAAGCAACCAGCAAGGTGGGTGTGTAGGTCATTTTAGATTGAGCCACTGCGGTAGTAAAGTCTTTATATAATGGATAAATCGGGAAAGCATGTTCATGCCCCGGATACCCATCGATCAGATTAGTCATATTTAGTTTGAAATCTAATCCGCCTTCTGTAGTAGGCATCAGCTGTTGTTCTTTAGCAGCCTGAATAATCCACTGGCGATGCTGACGATTCCCTGTCAGGTACATCTTGATTGTTTTGGTATTATAATATTCCGAATACTGTTTCAAAATATCTTTTGCCTGATCGGCATCTTTCAAATTATACATCCAGAATCCTACACCGGGGCCGGTAGAATAAACGCGTGGTCCAAGAATTTCACCAGTCTCAACCATATCGCTGTATGTTAATACATCGGTAGTTGCCGTCTGTGGATCGCGCGTGGTAGTTACGCCATAGGCGAGGTTGGCAGCATATACCCATACCTGATTTTTGTGTATGCCCCAGGCTGGCCACATATGTGCGTGGGTATCTACGAACCCCGGAATGATGGTCTTGCCACTCATATCCATTTTTTGCACTGAGCCATCCACCGATATCGAACCGGCTGCGCCTACCTGTTTGATGCGGGTGTTTTCGATCAGCACATCGCCACGTTCGATCACTTCATCACCCTTCATGGTAATGATGCGTGCGTTTTGTAAAAGAACTTTTCCTGTTGGGATATCTTTTTGCACCGTAATCTTGATACGCATCTCTGTCGGCTTGTAGCCTTCATCTTTTTTCTCATCGGCTTTCTTGTCTCCTGAGTCAGACTTCTTCTCATCACCTTTCTTCTCACCTTCTGCCTTCTCTGCTTCTTTCTTTTCCTCTTCTGCTTTTTTCTTTTTCAATTCTTCCTCTTTAGCCTTCGCTTCATCGAGGTTGTAAGTAAAGAATGCATTACCTAAAGAGAAATAGACGGTTTTTCCATTGCTGCTCCAGGTAGGGAATTCACCACCCAGCTTGGTGAGTTTACGGGCCGGGAATTGTGCCTTATCGGCTTCGGCCACTGAAATTTTGGGAACCTCGCCACCAATTTTAGGAATGGTTACCACATACACATCGTTGTTGATTTTGGCCAATGTCTGGTCTCCTTCAGGAGCCATGAGAATCACGGCTGCGTTGGATGGTTCTCGTTGTGGTTCTGTTGCAGTCTCTACCAACATGCAATGATTTTCATCGGCAACCGAACCGTACGTCATAATGCCGGTAACTTTCAAATGTGCTTTCTCATCAGTTCCATCCCAACGAATGGAGACCAATCCTTTCTGACTGCTGTATAAGTAAATACGATCACTGGATTTTGTGAAATGAGGTACACTTCTTCCTTTTGCTTTCTCAATCACGGTAATTGGACCTCCATCACCACTGATCCACGCAATGTTCTCTTGGTTGGCAAACGTTACGGGGCCTTCATCTTCTTTAAAATTATGGGCACTGCCTTGCATGAATACAATCCTGTTGCCCTGATAACTCCACACGATATCCGTATAAAGAGCAGGTGTGGTAGTAAGTTTCATTGCCTTGGGAGCTTTCGTTTTCAAATTGATTTTATAGATATGTCCACCTTCGCCCTCCCACGTTACCCATGCCAGTTGTGCCCCATCGGTGCTCCATGCCGGTAATGCTTCAGTGAAATTGTTAGAGGTTACTCGCTTTGGTGTGCCATTGGGCAAATCCATTGTATATAATCTGTTCAATGCGGTGAAGGCAACTTGTTTTCCATCGGGCGACACAACGGCATCGCGGATTTGTGTCACTACCATGTCTTTATCATCCTTGATGGGATATTTAAAATCAGCAACACTTGGGCCCAACAAAAATTCAGTTTCCATTTCAAATGGAATATTAACGGCAGTGCCACCGGCTACCGGTATGCTATAAAACTTTCCCCCATACGATGCAATAATGTTTTTGCTGTCGGGTGTGAAAGACATGGCAGGCAATACTCCAAGAGGAGCAATGGATTCCTGCTCATCGTGCTGCACAGGATAGGCCAACCATTTTTCGTCACCGGTTTTTAAATCGCGAATGATTAAACCCGTTTGATCATTATGTCTTGATCCATACACCAACCACTTTCCATCGGGTGAAAGCACGGGCGTAAAAGCAGAACCATAACGGGCAGTCTTTACCTCTGTCTCCCCGGTTTCACGATCATAAACTGCTAGCTGGTATTGCGGGAGTTGGGCATTGTAATTCCAGGCATTCATGCGTTGCGAATACCAGATATAACGTCCATCGGGACCAAAGGCTGGTTCAACTGTTTTCAGATTGTCAGGCTTGCTGATCAGTTGTGCGCCCGAGCCACCATCTTTATGAAACATCCACAACTTAAAGTTGCGTGTGCCACGTGAACCAATAATATAATTTCCATCAGGCGTCCACTCAGCAGACTGATAGTGGTCGATATTTGCTTTGGTAATCTGTAACGAGTCTTTCTTGTCTACCGAATACCACCAAATATTTTCGCCACCGCTTCTGTCGGATATGAACAATAATTTCGTTCCATCAGGACTAAACTTCGGGTGTGAGTCGAAAGCCATACCGCTAGTAAATTGGGTTGGCTTGCCACCAGTAACAGGCATGGTAAAGATGTCGCCCAGAAAATCAAATGCAATGGTTTTGCCATCAGGGCTTACATCCAATGACATCCATGTACCTTCATTAGTTTTAATTGGCACGCGCCTGCTAACTTCCAGGGGTAGATCTTTTTTCTTTTTTGGTTTATCTTTTTTTACCGTGTCGACCTTTTCTTCCTTTTTAGGTTCCTGGGCCTGGGTTTGGATGCTCCAAAACAAAAGCATCGCGCAAAGCGGGGTGTAGAGTTTATTCATGAGAAGTTTGTTAATTGAACAAACGTTATTTACCGTTTCAGGAAGGAAAAGGTTACTGATTTTCTATGGGTGGGCAATATTAGAAAGGGGTGGATGCTAATCCCTTCCGGGAGTTTTAACTTATCGAAACTCAGTTCGCTTTTTTATAATTTTCTTGTCGACCCACTGCAGCATTAGGATGAAGGCGATTCCAAAGGCAACCAATCCCGCATATTTGGAGATAAAAGTGAAAGCTCCGGTAGTCCAATTTACTTTGGTTATTACAAGCACCACAATAAGGGCTATGACCGAAAGGAAAATGCCAATCGCCATCCACCAATAGTCTCTTCTTTCCTCTTTCTTTTCAATGAGTGCAATCAGGCGATCAGCAAAAGGAAGTGATACATGGAAGTTGGGTTCTTTCTTTAACGAATCAAAAACACGCTGATAAGCAAGTGCATCCTCCGAATCATGAGTTGCCAGGCCGCGCTCTATCTGATTTTGTAACTCTTCTTCGTGGTTCATAATACTTCTTCTTTGCCAAGATACTTCTTTACTTTTTCTTTCAATAACTGCCGGGCCCGGAATAAATAATTTTTCACCGTTCCTTCGGGCAAACCGGTTATTTCCACAATCTCCGGATAACTCATTTCCTGTATATGATACAGGGTCAGTATCGCTTTGTACTGTGGAGGCAACTTGTCAATCAGTTGAAGAACCATATCGTCTAGTTGCTGATCGGCTAATGTTTCGGAAGCATCATCAATGGCGATAAACCGTTCGATTTTACTTTCTTCTTCCGGAAAATCACTGATCGCAATCTTTCGCTTCCGCAGATGGTTGATTCCATGCCGGTAGGCAATGGTTGCAATCCAGGTGCTCAACTTCGATTGGAAAGTAAACTCCCCCAGCTTTTCATAAACTTTCAAAAAAACGTCCTGGCACAATTCCTCGCGGTCTTCCTGCCGATCGATGAGCCTGGCGATCATATGACCCACCAGCCTTTCGTTTTGCTTGATTAGCAAACGAAATGCCTGCCTATCTCCACTTAAAACCTGTGAGACCAGGGCCTTATCATCGATCATTTTTGTGTTAGACACGAAGATTTCAACGGATGTTGCAGGAATTTAGTTAAAAATGTGGCTCGATACTGGTCGCTGGATTCTGGCCCTAATAATCCAGAGACCAGTAACCAGTGTCTTTTTTAAAATCTCTGCAACATTAGCGATCAACCGTGTGTCTTACGCTCCAAAACGAAATTAGAAAACCCAATAATTATGAGTAATGATGTATTAATGCCAATAGCAATTATTGGAAGTTTTGGAGCTTCCATTTATTTCTTCACAAAAGTTATGACCGATTATATTCTTAAAAAGAAAATGATTGAAAAGGGGTTTGTGAATGACGATACGCAAGCCATTTTTAAGCAACACACAGCCAGTAATAAGTTTACTTCCTTAAAGTGGGGCTTGATTATTTTCTTTGCAGGAATGTCTCTTGTCATTATGGAATACATTCCAACGAGCCCTGATTCTCCGCTTCCTTATGGATTATTTGCGGTGTCTGTGTCACTCGGGTTCTTGATTTATTATTTCATGGTTAAGAAAGAGATTGATTCAAAGTGATTATGAAAAAAATGTTTCTTATTTCTCTATTTAGTTTACTGTCGGGTATTGTATTCGCGCAGAAAAGCAAGACAGAACTTCTGGTAAATAAAGTATGGACAATCAAATCTGATGAAATGTCGGGCGTAGGAGTCCATACTTCCTTAGCCACTAATACAGAGTTGCAGTTTTCATCGGATGGTACATGGAAATCATCCCAACCCATCAAAGAGGTTACGCAGGGTACGTGGAGGCTTGAGAACGATGATCGGACTTTGGTGATGCAACTAGCTGATGAAGAATTTAAATATTTAATTCTGCTGTTATCTGATACGGAATTACAGTACAGACTTAAAAGGAACGCTGCCACGTATACCTATAAATGGGGGAGCAAAGAATAGATCGGTAGCATTGCCAGGGCCGAAGCCTTAACCCACACCTAAGCACTTATTTTAATTAGTATAAAAAGCTAAAACGGATTTACTATGTTCAGGAATTACATTAAAACGGCACTTCGGAGTTTACTCCGCCATCGGTTTTTTTCTTTCATCAATATTTTTGGATTGGCTGTGAGTATGACTATCTGCATGGCCATCATGATGCTGGTGGCCGACCAGATGACCTATGATCGATTCAATTCCAACCGCGACCGTATCTACCGCATTAATAGCCAGGTGATTTATGGTGATGGAACCTACAGTAATAACATTACGGCTACCTCCGCGCACCCACTGGGTGAAGAGTTGCGAAATAATTACACGGGCATTGAAAAAGTCGTTCGCATCAAACGTGGCTTTGGCAATCCATGGATTGAGTTTGAACAGAATGTCAATATCCCGTTGAGCGGTTATTTTGCCGATCCTGAATTCTTCGAGGTGTTTCAATACGAAATGGAATATGGCGATGCGCGCACCGCATTGAAAGAACCTTATAGTGTAGTTCTCACGCACAAGGCTGCAAGAAAATTGTTCAAGGAAGAAAATCCGGTTGGCCTGACTGTTAAAGTGGGTGATAAAGGAGTTTACAATGTGACCGGTGTGCTGAAAGACTCCAACAAGAAATCGCACATTGTGTTTGAGGCACTCGCCAGCATGTCTACTGTGAAGAGCCTGGAAGCTAGTGGTGTTATAGGAAAAGACTCGGAGGACTGGCACAACTACTGGCAAACATGGACATATATTATGCTGGAGGATGGTAAGTCGGAATCAGATATCTTACCTTATTTCGACAAGATTTATAAAAAACATATCGCCCCAAACACCAATCCTGATGTAAACAAGGCGAAGTTTCAACTTCAGCCGATGATGAATATCACACCCGGTCCGATGCGTAATAACCCTATCGGGCCATTTCTACCTTGGTTATTTATTTACTTTTTCGCGGGACTTGGTGGGATGGTGATGCTTACCTCGTGTTTCAACTTTACTAATTTATCCATTGCCCGATCGCTGACGCGTGCTAAGGAAATCGGTATCCGCAAAGCCACGGGTGCTATGCGTTGGCAAATCTTTACTCAGTTTTTGTCGGAGGCGATCATCACAGCTTTCTTCGCGCTCGTGATTGCTGTGGTTATGGTCCTTTTATTGAAACCGGTCATGTTGCAATTGAATTTTGCCCGGGTGATGAAGTGGGATTTAGAAGCTAACCTGTATGTGTACGCTGCCTTTGTCGTGTTTGCATTGGTAGTGGGTATTTTGGCGGGACTGTTTCCAGCGATTGTACTCTCGGGTTTCCAACCCGTAAAAGTGCTCAAGAGTGTAGGTAATGTTAAACTTTTTTCGCGCATGGGCTTGCGCAAGGCATTGCTCGTATCGCAGTTTACGCTTTCGCTGATATTCATCCTTAGCGTGCTTGTGGTGTTTAATCAGTTGCGTTATTTCATCAAAGCCGATCTGGGATTTCAAACGGAGAATCAAATGATGATACGACTGAATGGCACTAAACCGGAATTACTTAAAACGGAATTGCTCAAACACGCCAATGTAGCAACTGTGTCGGCTTCATCACATGTGCCTGCTGCCGGATCCACGTATGGTATGGGCTTTAAAAAGAGTTTAGAAGAAAAAAACTGGATGAACGTTTCCTACTATGCTGTGGATGAAGATTACATCAGCAACATGAAACTGACTCTACTGGCCGGAAGAAATTTCGAAGCAGCAGCAGGTGAATCGAATAAGAACTTCATAATCGTAAACGAGGAGGCACTCAAGACTTTTCACTACGCCAACGCAACCGAAGCGCTGGGTCAGGAGTTGATTATGGATACGGATTCCAACAAAGTGCAAATTATAGGAGTGTTGAAAAATTACAACCATCAATTACTGATGCAAAAACTTGAACCGATGATCTTGCGATACAATCCCTCTGAATTGAGCATTCTACAAGTCGAGTACACAGGCACCTTCACTCAGACAGCCAAAACTATTGAAATGGCCTGGGCCGCGGTAAACCCCACTATGAAAGTTGACTACAAATCCATGAAGGAAGAAATCGAGACCATCTATAACATCTTCTTTGGCGATATTGTGAAAGTAGTGGGAGTGGTGGCTTTTCTCGCTATCATGATTTCGTGCCTGGGTTTGTTGGGTATGGCTACGTATGCCACAGAGACTCGTATCAAAGAAATTTCGATCAGGAAAGTTTTGGGATCGAGCAGTAGCGCGTTGATTTTATTACTCTCAAAGGGATTCCTGGCCATGCTTGGAATCTCGGTGGCAATTGGGTTACCGGCAGCTTATTTCATCAACAGCCTTTGGCTGGAAATGATTGCCTATCATGTTACTATGGATTGGACGGTAATGGTTACGGGTGTGCTTGTGCTGATTTTTTTCGGGGTCCTGACAGTAGGGTCACAAACCATACGGGCTACGTTTGTAAGACCAGTAGAAAATCTGAAGAGTGAGTAAAAAACAAAGGCGACAGATGAGTCTGTCGCCTTCTTCAATTGCTTATAAAATCAAATTTCTATTTAAAGTGTTTCAGCGTAACGATCTCCTCTGGTTTCAAAAATCTCCACTGCCCGCGCGCGAGATCTTTTTTATCTAACCCCGCATAGGCCACGCGATCTAACTTGACAACTTCATACCCAAGCGATTCGAAAATTCTTCGTACGATCCGGTTCCAGCCAATGTGCAGTTCGATACCTATGGTTTGATTGTCGTCACCTACAACAGCCAGATCATCTACTATGGCCTTACCCTCTTCAAGGCGAACACCTTCCTTTATTTTTATAAAATCATTTTTTGTTAGCGGCTTATCCAGTTCTACTTTGTAAATTTTTTTTACGTTGTAGGAAGGATGCGTGAGCTTATCAGCGAGGTCGCCATCATTGGTAAGCAATAGTAACCCGGTAGTATTTCTATCTAATCGGCCAACCGGATAAATTCTTTCTTTACCTGCACTGGCTACTAAATTCATTACAGTATTACGCTCCTGCGGATCATCCGTTGTGGTGATGAAGCCTTTTGGTTTATTTAATAGAACGTAAACAGGTTTTTCCGCTTTTAATTTTTTGCCTTCATACCGTACTTCATCGGTGATCCTCACTTTATGCCCCATCTCGGTAATGGTTTCGCCATTCACGGTTACCAATCCCATCTTAATGAGTTCATCGGCTTCTCTTCTGCTGCCTACACCGCTATTGGCAATGAATTTATTCAAGCGAATTAGATCGGAATCAGACTTGGGCTTCTCTTCGGCTTTCGCACGTTTAGTTGATTTTATATCGCGCTCCTTGTCGAATGGTTTCCGTTTATAAGGAAGGCCGTAGTTGCCACTGCTCTTTCGGAAAGGCTTTTCTTCGCCTTCTGGTTTTGATTCAAACGATTCGTTTTTGCGGAAAGGCTTTTCTTCGCCCTCTTTTCCGGCAAAAGGTTTCTTGTCATAACGGGCAGGTCTTTCAGGTCGCGAATCGAACGAACGTGCTTCTCTTTTCTGAAAAGGTTTTTCATCACTACTGTCAGAGTCTCTTTTCTGAAACGGTTTCTTTCCAAAGCGTGAAGGACCTTCGGTACGTGGGCCGGAAGAACGTGAATCGCTTCTCCTGAAAGGCTTATCATCACCACGTTCGGAGTCTCTTTTCTGAAAAGGCTTCTTACCAAACCCAGATGGGCCGTCTGGTCTTGCTCCAAACGGGCCACTCTTTTTACGAAAAGGTTTTTCTTCACCCTCTTTCCTTGTTCCGGAAAATGGTCTCTTGCCAAAACGTGAAGGTCCGTCTGTTTTAGAACCAAATGAACGTGAACCACTTCTGAAGGGCCTTTCGCTTCCGCCTTCAGAATCTCTTTTTTGATATGGTTTTTTACTAAACCCTGAAGGTCCTTCTGATCTCGAACCAAACGGGCCGCTTTTTTTGCGGAAAGGTTTATCAGCCCCACCTTCGCTTCTGCCAAAAGGTTTAGAAAAACTGCGCGGTCTTTCACTGGAATCCCCATCACGTTTTCCAAACGCAGGTTTGGCACCAAACCGGGGTGGCTGAGCATCGTCTTTACGGGTAAATCTACTTCCTGCCGAACGTGGGCGCTCTGCACCAAACCGGCCTTCAGGCTTTTCCTTTTTTCTGTTGTGGAATGATTTTTCTGCATCTGAGCGTTTGCCAAATGAAGTTTTGCCGGAGGATGATTTTCTTGGACGTGCCATAATAAATGTTTTTAATTAGCCAATTGTTCGATAAGACAAATAGCCAATTGCTTAAAGGTCGGATTTAATTATCAAATGAGGTATAAGAAAAATTCCAAATCGGTCACTCGACTAATTCGGACTATTGATTTTCGGGTGTCTCACCGATGGTATTCACTTCGCTGGTGAAATCTTTAGGGGTGGGCAACTCACTAATGTCGTTAATACCAAAGTACTCCATAAATTTTGCACTGGTGCCATAAAGCAAGGGCCTTCCAATAGTTTCTGCTTTACCCAGGATTTCAATCAAGCCTTTGTCTAAAAGCTTTTGAATGGCATAGTCACAATTTACACCGCGAATGTTTTCAACTTCTGTTTTAGAGATCGGTTGCTTATAAGCGATAATAGAAAGTGTTTCCATGGCTGAAGTAGACAAGCGCTTTTTCGATTGCTGCTTCAACATGATGCCAATACTGGTTTGATAAGCCGGCTTTGTTAAAAATTGATAGCCACCACCGGTCTTAAAAAGTTGAAAGGAATATTCATCTCCTTGAAATTTCTCCTCAATCCGCTGTAGCGCGCCTGTAATATCTTCTTCAGGAACATCGGCATTAAACATTTCAGAAAGGCATGCTTTGATGTCTACCACTTTGGCTGGAGTGGGAGAACAAAAGATCAACGCTTCGATGTGGTTCTGTAAGAAATCCATTCTTAAATTTATAAGCTATAAAAATTGACAGTTGACATAAAACAATTGACAATAGGTTCAGATACCAAAAAAACCGAACGAATTGTCAATGTGCATTGTCAATTGCTTATTGATTAATCCTGTTTCATCATTTTCGCTTCAATCGACTGTGTTGTATGAGGCACAGCGATCAGGCGTTCTTTAGGAATCAGTTTGCCGGTAACGGAACAAATTCCGTAAGTACCATTCTTGATTCTCACTAAAGCATTTTCAAGGTTGGTTATATACTTTAACTGACGGGCAGCTAACTGGCTAAGATTTTCCTTCTCGGCTGTTTCTGCTCCATCTTCCAATACTTTGGTATTGCCCCCGGAGGTAGCATCAGTACCAGCATCGTTGTTGCGATTTAAAGTCTCCTTTAAAATGCGAAACTCTTCTTTGGCTTTATCCAACTTGCCAATAATCAAAGTTTCAAATTCCTTCAGTTCGTCATCACTATAGCGAGTCTTGTCTTCCGACATAGTAGAAGGCTTGGCTGGCTTATGAGCAATAGGGCGCTGATTGATAATCGGGAAAATATTTAACTGCGAAGGCGAGAGTTTTATAGGAGGAGCAATTGGCCTATGTTCTTTTTTAGGAGCTGGTTCTGCTGCTCTTTTTAAGACAGGCTTCACTTCAGCCTTTTTAGCTACCTTTTTTGGCGCTGCTTTAGGAGCTACTTTTTTAGCTACTACGGGTTTCTTAGCTACCTTTTTAGGAGCCGCTACTTTTTTAGCGACCTTTTTAGCCTTGGCGGGCGCTACTTTTTTTGCCTTAGCGGCAGGTTTAGCCTTGGCGACAGCTTTTTTAGCAGGCTTGGCAGGTTTTTTCTTTGATTTGGCCATAAAAACAATCCTTTTTTAAAGGTTTTAAAAAGATGTGCAAAAATACGGGCTTGGGGCTGAAACAAAAAATGTAAGTGCCCATTAATTAAATCAGTTAGTGGCTATGGTTTTTCAATAAAAGAACCTTGAATTGTTAGCCTCCAATCACCACTCTCTTCCGATACGTTTTTACCGTTCCATCAAGGGCAAACACTTCAAACCACACAAAATAGTAACCCATCCGGGCTTTACTGCCATCATCGCGGTCACCATCCCAACGAAAGAATCCTTCATGGGCAAGGGTTTGGTTGTTAGCGATTTCTTTAATCAGCCGCCCTTGCTGATCAGCAATTTTAATGTTGGCCGAAAAACCAGGCTGATCAAACTTGAAATGGATTTGTGTAAAATCCTGACCAGGCACATAAGGTGAAAAGATTTCAGGTTCAATGTAAACGGAGTTTTCATCTAATGAATTTTCAGGGCGCGAATTGGAGTTGATGTAACCTGGGGTTGCAAACCCAACCGAAGCATTGGCGGACTTCCAGTTACTTGAGTTTTGAGATGGTTCACTAATGGAAATTCGTTCGAGTGAAACACCCTCATCGTCTTTGAGCAAGGCGGAATGAAATTTGTCCAAATAAGCAAAAGCATCAATCACCTCACCACCTGATGTCACTAAAACAACAGAGCCCTCATCATCATTCATTGAAGGAATAGTGGTTTGAAAAAAATTCTTCTCAATAGAATTTGGGTATTGATTGATCACTGAATTTTTATCAGCTGTAAATACACGATAATCTCCAGGGGAAATAGTCAGATCTGAAGTTGTGATAATTCTCGCATTGATAATGGCACTACCTTCCAGATTGGCAAGAGACCAGTTTTTTAAATTGATAAATTTCTCGGAGGAATTAAAAATTTCTATAAAGTCCACACCTCCGGGCCGTGGATTGAATAAGATCTCGTTGATAAGTAAGTCACCAACCTCGGCTGATTCTGGCAAAGCAAAAGTAAATTCATTCAATCCTTCTTGAATAAAATTACCATTGCAATCGCGCAAGTTGGAAATGGTAAGGATATACAATTGTCTTGCTTCCAGATCTTGTGTCAACTTAAGTCTTACCTCCCGCAAGGAAAGAGAAGTGAAAGAAACCGTGTTTATGCTGACAGGAGGTGTGATCAAAAATGAATTTAGGTTCAGTGATTTTTCTAATTTTTCGTTGAATACCAAAAGCAACTCATCAGGATTAACTACCGAAACTGAAAGCAAGTTTGGCCCTGTAACATCGGGTTTGTTTGTGTTTACGGAGTTAATCTTCCCTGGCGAGCCACCATTCGGGTCTTCACTTGCAGTCCAATTGTCTTCTTCTCCGCAAGGATTGTTTGTATCAATTAATTCCAGGCTCCAGCCACCTTCTTTTTTATCATCATCTCGATACCAACTCAAGGTATAATTCAAGGAGTCAGTAAAGGGGCCGCCCACAGATTTCAGAGTAATTGCTTCCCCGCCATTGTTAAGGGTAGGGAAGTTGGAAACGCCAGTTACATTGCCATATGAAGTAAAGGCCGTAACATTCGAATTGCTGGTAACAATCCAGTATTGACCCGGCAATACAATCTGTGATGGAAACGTGCCAGTAGAACTTCCATCAGAGAGTTTCCATCCTGAAAGGTCAATTGGATTGCTGCTTCTGTTAAACAGTTCAACAAATTCTGCATCAGGTAAACCAACTTGAGGTGAAGGATCAGCAAAAATTTCTGTGATGATAATATCTTTTGGATTAACAGGTGAAGGTTGGAAGAAGAGAAATGATTGGTTGAGCGAAGTGATCGTGTTACCTAGTAAATCCTGCACTCCCGAAATTGTTAGCATGTTACTAATTCCATTCGTGAAGGTTTTTGAGTAACCAAGTAGAATCGATTTTTCATCGGGTTGAAGGACTGCGGTAGCCGGATTACCAAGATTGTTGGAAGCCGAGTAATGACTTATGTTTTGGGCAGATGAAGCCGCCAGTTTTTCATTGAACGTAAGGGCTAGTTGATTGTTAGAGAGAACTTCGAGTTGCTGCAGCACGGGAGGTTCAGAATCCAGAATGATTTCACCAGCATATAGATCATCAAAGAAATGACGAGCAAAGAAACTTGCCGTTGATTGCTGAATTCGGATTCCAAAAAAGCCTGAGCTTACAAAGCTGTTATCAGTTACTGAGCCTTCTGAGATATAGCTCGTGCCTCCGGTTGCATCCCGCTCCAGAGTCCACGTGTTATTTGCATCGCGGATTACTTTTATCCGAAGTGTATTGGTGGAATTGTTTGTGATGCCATCCACCCCATTGATCAGAAGGGTGGTGGCACCAGTAGTGATTTTATATAGGCTGATTTCATCAGGAGTTCCCCCAATACGAACAAAGTATCCATTGTTGGAAGCACTCGCTAAATTGGATTGTTCTGAGGTTAGGAATAGATCGACATAGTTAGCGCTGGATGTATTGAATTGAAGGGTTATCAAAAACTCCCATTGAGCGTTAAGTGCTTTAGCAGAAGGAGTAGTAATGTAGAATGTAGAATTTGCCAAAGTTGAATTGGATCGAAGTTGACCGTTTACCAATGTCCAATTACCTGCCTGATCGGGTGTCCACACCGGACTGTTCGTTAGGTCGCCATCCGAAAAATTTTCTGAAACCTGGGCATCACAAACGAGTGCATAAAAAAGAGAGATCGTTATGATGAATATTTTCTTCATCTGGTGCGTTCAATAAAGTATGTTTGTACTCTTTATAAAAATAAATAAAAAATGAGACTAGCGGTAGTTGGAGCGACTGGCCTGGTGGGTCAGGAAATCCTGAGAGTGCTCGAAGAGCGCCATGTAGAATTTGATGAATTGTATTTAGTTGCCTCCGCCAAATCAGTAGGCCAGAAGATAAAATTTAAGGGTAAGGAATACACTATTAAAAGTATGGAGGAAGTTGTTGCACTTGCTCCGGAGATTGCCATCTTTTCAGCAGGTGGAGGTACTTCATTGGAATGGGCCCCCAAGTTTGCTGATAAGGGAACCATTGTGATTGACAACTCGTCAGCCTGGCGAATGGACCCAACCAAAAAACTAATTGTTCCTGAAATCAATGGCCACGTGTTGGGTAGTGATGACTTGATCATTGCGAATCCAAATTGTTCAACCATTCAAATGGTGATGGCACTGGCGCCTCTTCACAAAAAGTATAAGATTAAACGCATCGTGGTTTCTACTTATCAGTCGGTAACCGGAACGGGTAAAGATGCCGTGCAACAGATGATGGAAGAGCGCAAGGGGATTACTAATGGGATGAAAGTATATCCGCACAAAATTGATATGAATGCATTGCCCCACATCGATTCTTTCCTCGATAATGGGTATACCAAAGAGGAGATGAAAATGGTGAATGAAACACGTAAAATCCTTGAGGATCAGACCATTGGAGTGACTTCTACCACGGTTCGAATCCCTACAATTGGTGGCCACTCTGAGGCTTTGAACGTAGAGTTTTATAAGGACTTTGACCTAAAAGAAGTACGTCAGATACTTGAAGATACGCCTGGGGTAATTGTTCAAGACGATGTGAAAAATAACGTATATCCTATGCCAATTAACTCTCATGGAAAGGATGAAGTGTTTGTAGGCCGCCTTCGCAGAGATGAATCGCAACCCAATACATTAAACATGTGGGTAGTATCGGATAACCTGCGTAAAGGAGCGGCAACAAATGCAGTTCAGATTGCAGAATTTTTGATGGAGAAGAGTTTGGTTTCTTAACCAGATTTAGACCTAACTGAAAGGGAAGAAGTTGTTCGCGACTTCTTCCTTTTTATTTGCCTCAATCCGTTAGCCTTTTCTAAATCGGGATCATACCGCTTCCGATTTTATTGGGGCTTGTGCCCTGGTAAGTAGAAGATTGGCTTGTCAGGGTAATAAAAGTATGCTAAAAATTGATTTACCTGAGTTTGCTATCATATATAGAGGAGCCAAATTTAAGGTTTCTTCCATATTTACTTCACAACAGACCATGATAGAATTGCACATAAATACGTAGCTTTGCGGCTTAATAAAAACAAAAATATGAGCAAAGGACTAATCACAACCTTAGTGATCGTAGGAATCATCGTGGTGTTTGTAGGCGGATTTTTCATGTGGGGAACTGGAGTTTATGATAATGCGATCCGATCACAGGAAAATGTAAATGAAGCATTTAGCAATGTTCAGGCAACTTACCAGCGCAGGGCAGATTTGATTCCTAACCTGGTGGCTACCGTAAAAGAAGCTGCCGAAAACGAAAGAGGAATATTAACAGCCGTAACCCAGGCAAGAGCAGGTATTGTAGGAGCAAAAACGCCTGAGGATTTGGAAATTGCCGGCCGAAAGATCAACACCGCAATCAATTTGGCTTTTGAGGCATATCCACAGATTCGCTCAACTGAAAATTTTCAGGAATTACAGTCCCAATTAGAAGGAACTGAAAACCGGATTAATGTTGCTCGCCAACGTTATAATGAAACTGTTAAAGAATACAACTCTTATGTAAGAGGGTATTTCAAACGAATGGCTTTGAATATGTTTGGAGGTGGTGAAGATTTCAGCGTGAAGAAAGGATTTGAAGCCGCGGCTGGTTCTGAGAATGCACCGAGTGTACAGGACGCTTTCAATAAGTAATACGAACTAATTTTAAGGAGAAGCCTGATCGAATTTCGGTCGGGCTTTTTTATGAAATAAACATTGACTGAACTTTAATTAACTTGGAAGTATAAAACAGAGCGCCATGAAATCAAATCGCAGACAGTTTATCAATTCTTTGGCAGGATTTACAACCTTATCCGTTTTGAGTCAAAGTACACCAGCAGTCAGTCCGGTTACCTCTAAATTCCCAATCTCTTGTAATGTGTATAACTGGATTACATTTTATGCGCGTCAAAATAAAAATTGGGGTGAAGACCTGGATGCGTGCATAGCTGAGTTTGCCCAAACAGGAATTAAAGCGTTTGAGCCCTCTCTCGAAAATGCCGAACAGGTTAATAAACTTATTCCAGTGTTGAAGAAATACCAGATTTCTATGCCATCCGTCTATGTAAATAGCGTGATGCATCAGCAAGAAGAGGTTGAAAAATCAATCAAAAACGTTCTGGCCATTGCCGATGAAGTTAAAAAGTTCGGTACTAAAATTATGGTCACCAATCCAAGCCCAATTCGCTGGGGCGGAGATGAACTGAAAACGGATGACCAATTGATAACACAAGCAGGGGCTATGGAAAAATTGGGAATTGCCTTGCGGGAAAAAGGAATTACGTTGGCCTATCACACCCATGCGCCTGAGTTTCTGGCTGGAGCCAGAGAGTTTCATCACGTTATGCTAAATACCAGTCCGGAGAATGTTTCATTCTGCTTTGATGTGCATTGGGTCTTCCGTGGTTCTGTCGATTCAAATGTGGCCGTGTTCGATGTTTTGAAATTGTATGGGAAGCGGGTGGTTGAATTGCATGTAAGGCAGTCTGTAAATGGCATCTGGGCTGAAACTTTTGGCGAGGGTGATATTGATTATCCCCGCTTGGTAAGAGAACTTAAGGCGATGAAGATTTTTCCACATATTGTAATCGAGCAATGCGTGGAGGAAAAAACACCCAATACCATGACGGGCCTGGAAGCACACATTAAAGACCGGTTAACCTTTGAAAAAGTATTTGCCCCCTTAATGGGATAACGCATACTGTGATTAGAAGCCACACACTCTATAAACAAAAAACCCGACCATTCCTGATCGGGTTTTTACTTTTATAACTAATGCGTGATTAAACTTTCTTCACCTCACGGGTTTCGTAGCTTTCAATCACATCGCCCACATTAATATCGTTGAAGTTTTTGATGCTGATACCACAGTCAAACCCTGACTTCACTTCCGAAGCATCATCTTTGAAACGCTTGAGGGCCGTCATCTCACCGGAGTAAATTACAATACCTTCGCGGATCAAGCGGATCGGGTTGTTGCGTTTTACGTAACCATCCGTAACCATACAGCCAGCCACGGTTCCGATTTTTGAAATCTTGAACACTTCGCGAACTTCTGCATTTCCTACAATCACTTCTTCCATCTCCTTCTCCAGCATACCTTCCATGGCAGCCTTTATTTCATTGATGGCATCGTAAATGATCGAATACAAGCGAATTTCAATCTCTTCATTGTCGGCAAGTTTGCGGGCCGAAGCCGAAGGCCTTACCTGGAAGCCGAGAATGATCGCATCGGAAGCCGAAGCAAGCAACACATCGGATTCAGAAATCTGACCTACTCCTTTATGAATGATACTCACTTCAACTTTTTCATTAGAAAGTTTCAATAAGGAATCTGACAACGCCTCTACGGATCCATCCACATCCCCTTTAACAATCACATTCAATTGCTTGAATGAACCAATTGCAAGACGTCTTCCAATTTCATCAAGTGTAATATGCTTCTTGGTACGAATGCTCTGCTCACGTAAAATCTGGCTGCGTTTGTTGGCAAGTTCTCTCGCTTCACGATCGCTTTCCATCACCTGGAATTTCTCACCGGCTTGTGGCGCGCCATCTAAACCCAGTACCTGCACAGGTGTAGAAGGACCAGCCTCAGCAACGCGATTTCCGGTATCATCAAACATGGCCTTCACACGACCATGATTTGAACCAGCTACCATGATATCTCCAACCTTTAGGGTTCCAGCCTGTACCATCAACGTAGTAACGTAACCGCGGCCTTTATCCAGTGAAGCTTCAATGATTGAACCAACAGCTGGTTTATCAGGGTTTGCCTTTAGGTTAAGCAACTCAGCTTCTAACAATACTTTCTCCAATAGTTCATCGATACCCTGGCCAGTCTTAGCAGAGATTGGTTGACTCTGATATTTGCCACCCCAGTCTTCAACCAAAATATTTATTTTGGAAAGAGATTCTTTCACTTTATCAATGTTGGCACCAGGCTTATCTATTTTATTAATAGCAATGATGATGGGCACTCCGGCCACTTGCGCGTGATTGATTGCTTCTTTGGTTTGAGGCATCACATTATCATCGGCAGCCACCACAATAATGGCTATATCTGTAAGCTTGGCACCGCGTGCACGCATAGCAGTAAATGCTTCGTGACCCGGTGTATCCAGGAAGGCAATTTTATCACCATTTTTAGTAGTTACATCATAAGCACCAATGTGCTGTGTGATACCACCAGCCTCAGAAGCGGTAACTTTTGTTTTGCGGATATAATCCAGGAGTGAGGTTTTACCATGATCTACGTGACCCATGATGGTAACGATAGGAGCTCTTTCTTTCAAATCTCCTTCGGCCTCTACTTCCTGCTCTTCAAGCTGTTCTTCTTCCGTAGAAGAAGTAAACTGTACATCGTAACCAAATTCATCAGCAATTACGGTGATTGCCTCAGCGTCCAATCGTTGATTGATGGATACGAACATTCCCAACCCCATACAGGTAGAGATTACATCGTTCACCGAAACATTCATCATCGAAGCAAGGTCATTTGCGGAAATGAACTCGGTTACCTTTAATGTTTTGGATGATTCCTGTTCCTGCAACAGACGCTCTTCTTCTGCTTCTGAAATTGCCTGACGCTTTTCTTTCCGGTATTTAGCGCCAGTCTGTTTTTTCTGACCTCCACTCAGTTTTGCCAAGGTGGCCTTAATCTGATCCTGAATTTCCTTATCGGTAGGTTCAGCTTTTGGTTGCCGTGGTGGAAAGGGTCTCTGAGGTTGAGATGATCTTTGCTGACCTGCCGGAGCCGAACTTCTTCCGCCTTCATTGGCATTGGGAAGTCTTTTGCGTGGACGTTTTTGGCCAGATGTTTTGCTTATGTCTGAGGAGGCTACAGGCTGATCTTTTTTCTTTTCTACAGGCAGTTCAATTTTATCAACCACCTTTAACCCTTGCAGCCTGCCAGCCTTGGCTTTGATAAGTTCAAGTTCTTGCTCTACAGGTTTTTCAACCGGAACTATAACTTGTTTTTCTGGTTGTTTCTCCTCAACCTTCTCCTCTTTCTTTTCCTTCTTCTTATCTAGTTCAATTTTGCCAAGCACCTTAATGCCCTCTAGTTTCGGAGTTTCCACCTCAACTTTTTCAGGCTTAGGTTCTTCTTTTGGTTTTACAATATCCTTTGACCCAAGGTTTTTGATAAGTACGCTTTCTTCTTCATCTTTCTTTTTGCGATGAACTTCAGGCTCAGACTTAACAGGAGCTGTTGGCTCAATATGCTTAACCCCTATTGTAAGCCCCGAGGCCTCAGCTTTTTCGGATGCAGAAGAAGCATACTCCTTAGATAGCATGGCAAATTGCTCGGGTGTAAGCTTTGCGTTAGGATTATTCTCGACAGTAAACCCCTTTTTAGCCAAAAAATCCAAAATAGTATTATGGCCCACATTGAGTTTGCGAGATGCCTGCCCAAGCCGTATCAACTTTTCTTCTGCCATGCTCAAATATCGCTATTTAAATTATTTTACGTTGATTTTATTATTGTTAACCCTATTCAAACTCCTTCTTCAAAACATTGAGAACTCCTTCTACGGTCTCTTCTTCAAGGTCTGTTCTACGCACGAGTTCTTCCTTATTAAGGTTTAATACACTTTTCGCTGAATCCAAACCAATGCGCTTTAGTTCGTCAATTACCCAGCTTTCAATTTCATCACTGAATTCGTCAAGATCAACATCCTCTTCCTGTACTCCATCAGTCTCTCTGAACACATCAATTTCCATACCCACCAACCGGCTTGCCAACTTAATGTTCAATCCACCTTTTCCGATTGCCAATGAAACCTGATCTGGCTTCAGATATACGGCTACCCGGCTATTCTCCTTATCAATTTTGATGCTCACAATCTTGGCAGGACTTAATGCCCGCTGGATATAGAGTTCAAGATTCTCCGTGTAGTTGATAACATCTATATTTTCATTCTGAAGTTCGCGTACAATAGCATGAATACGGGATCCTTTCATACCCACGCAAGCGCCTACCGGATCAATGCGATCGTCATAGGATTCTACAGCTACTTTTGCCCGCTCCCCTGGCTCGCGTACTACTTTTTTGATCGTGATTAATCCATCATACACCTCAGGGACTTCCTGCTCAAATAATCGCTCGATAAATACCGGAGAGGTACGTGATAAAATGATTTTAGGACTTCCGTTAACCATCTCAACTTTATGGACAACAGCACGAACATTCTCTCCCTTGCGGTAGCGATCCTTTTGAATTTGTTCATTACGGGGAATGGAAATTTCATTTCCCTCAGCATCAATAAGCAATACTTCGCGACTTAACACCTGGTATACTTCACCCGTAATAATTTCTCCAACGATGTCCTTATACTTTTGATAGAGAATATCTTTCTCAAGGTCTTTCACTTTTTGCATCAGGGTTTGGCGCGCTGTAGTTACAGCCCTGCGACCAAAATCTTCGAGATGAATTTCCTCTGCTACTTCTTCGCCAACTTCAAAATCAGGCTCAATCTTACGAGCATCCGTTAGACAGATTTTATCGTGCTCCCAGATATCTTCTGAATCATCGTCAACAATTTCGCGGAAACGCCAGATTTCAAGGTCACCCTTGTCGGCATTCACAATTATATCAAAGTTGTCATCTTCCACATACTTCTTACGAATCATGTTCCGGAATACGTCTTCCAGAATCCTAATCATCGTAGGGCGGTCAATGTTTTTTTGTTTGGCGAAATCGGCAAACGATTCAATCAGTGTTGATGTATCCATAGTTGTCACTATTTAAAAGAAACCATTACAATTGCTTTTTCTATTTCACTAAAAGGTATTTCAATACGACTTATTTCAATTTTCTTTTTTCCTTTCACTTTGTTCTCGGCATCCAGTACAATTCCAGCTTCAGTTACTTCAATCAATTGACCTTGGACTGAACTTTTGTCTTTTCGAAGTACCCTGAGTCCACGCCCTGTATTTTTAAAGTATTGACGCTTCAACCTTAATGGCTGATCTAACCCGGGGGTTCCGACTTCAAGCGTATAATTTTCTTTGATCAGATCCAGTTTATCCAGGTCTTCTGATAGCGCGCGACTCAGATTAGAACAATCATCAATGGTTACACCCTTATCGCCATCCACAAATACAGAGACTTTGTAAGGCTTGTGCTTACCTATAGAAGAATCCACTACAAAATGGGATGCATCTGTGAGGTGTGATTCGGCCAATTCTCTTATTTTTTGCATGATATCCATCAAATTCCTATAAACAAAGAGGGGACTTTCGGGTCCCCTCTTTTGATTTTTTACCAAGAAGTGGTGCAAAGATAGGTGATTTTTACTTTTTAGCAAACACCTATTACCTTCTTTAGATTATCCTTTCACTTATCGATTGTAATTATCAAAACTTTTATGATCGCGTTGATAAAGTACTTCCTGTGGCAAGGACCTGAAATAATCGTATGTAATTTTCAATCCTTCGGACCTCGAAACTTTGGGCTCCCAACCTAAAATCGCTTTTGCTTTACTAATATCAGGTTGTCTTTGTTTAGGATCATCCTTGGGAAGATCGTGATAAACAATCTTTTGTTTAGTGCCGGTAAGCTTTATAATCTCTTCTGCGAAATCACGAATAGTTATTTCATTAGGGTTACCTATGTTCATAGGTTGCGAATAATCGGACATCAGCAGTCGGTAAATTCCTTCAACCAGATCATCAACATAGCAAAACGAACGGGTTTGAGAGCCATCACCAAAGATGGTTAAATCTTCCCCGCGAAGCGCCTGTCCTATAAATGCGGGAAGTACACGGCCGTCATTTAGTCGCATCCGTGGGCCATACGTATTGAAGATTCGTACGATGCGGGTTTCCAAACCATGAAAGGTATGATAAGCCATTGTTATCGCTTCCTGAAATCGCTTGGCTTCGTCATACACACCACGGGGCCCTACGGTGTTTACATTACCGTAATATTCTTCGGTTTGTGGATGTACGGTTGGGTCACCATAGACTTCAGAGGTTGAGGCAATAATAATCCGGGCATTCTTGGCTTTTGCAAGGCCTAATAAATTGTGTGTTCCAAGAGATCCCACTTTCAAGGTTTGAATTGGAATCTTTAAATAATCGATTGGACTGGCGGGTGATGCAAAGTGTAAAATGTAGTGCAACTCTCCGGGTACGTGAACAAATTTTGAAACATCATGATGATAGAACTCAAAATCAGGCAGTTTAAAAAGATGTTCGATGTTTCGTAGATCACCTGTAATGAGGTTATCCATTGCGATCACAGAGAAACCATCTTTGATAAAGCGATCGCAAAGATGAGAGCCAAGAAATCCTGCTCCCCCGGTAATTAAAACTCTTTTCTTAGCCATAAATGGTTTCTCGTCCAATGCTGAAATACGTAAATCCAAGTTCTTTCATCTGTTCCAGATCGTAAAGATTACGGCCGTCAAAAATTACTTTGTTTTTTAATGCAGCTGATAACTTGTCGAAGTCTGGGGTTCTGAACTCGGGCCATTCGGTAGCAATAAAAATCGCATCTGCCCCTTCTGCTGCCTCATAAAAACTTTCTGAATATTGGATCCGATCCCCGATGAGTCTCTTTACATTCTCCATGGACTCTGGATCATGAGCTTTGATTTGCGCTCCCTCTTTCAAGAGTTCTTCGATGTTATATAATGCAGGAGCCTCACGGATGTCATCGGTATGCGGCTTAAAAGAAAGCCCCCACAAGGCAAATGTTTTATTCTTTAGATCTCCTCTGTAATAGTCCTTAATTCTCGGAATCAGTTTTGTTTTCTGGTCGGCATTAACCTGCATAACTGCCTCGAGGATTTTAAAATCATATCGTACATCAGAAGATGACTTGGCAAGTGCCTGTACATCTTTTGGGAAACAACTTCCGCCATAGCCTATGCCTGGAAATAAAAAGCGCTTCCCAATCCGGCTGTCGGTGCCGATTCCTTTCCTTACCGCATCAACATCAGCACCCAACAATTCGCACAGGTTGGCGATCTCGTTCATGAATGAGATTTTCGTTGCAAGGAACGAGTTAGCTGCATATTTGGTGAGCTCAGCAGAACGCTCATCCATAAAAACCAATGGATTACCCTGGCGCACGAAAGGAGCATAGAGTGTTTCCATAATTTTTCTGGCACGGGGTGATGAGGTTCCAATCACGACACGTTCGGGCCTCATGAAGTCTTCTACGGCCACACCTTCACGTAAGAACTCGGGATTGGATACTACATCAAATTCTACCGATGTGCCAGCCGCAATTTTTTCCCTAACCCTATCTGCCGTGCCGACAGGTACAGTACTTTTATCAACAATGATTGTGTAGTGATTTAATAGCGGCCCTAAATCCTGAGCAACCCCTAAGATATATTTTAAGTCGGCCGAACCATCTTCACCAGGAGGCGTGGGGAGAGCTAAGAAAATAATTTGTGCGTCTTTAATTCCTTCCTTAAGGTCGGTGGTAAATAAAAGCCGGCCTTGCTTTATGTTCCTTTCAAAGAGTAACTCAAGACCCGGTTCATAGATGGTGATTTTACCGCTGTTGAGTTTTTTTACCTTATCGGCATCAATATCAATGCACGTAACTGTATTTCCGGTTTCAGAAAAGCACGTGCCTGTTACCAGTCCAACATACCCTGTTCCTACGACTGCAATTTTCATGTTTTAAGAAATTCAAATTCGGGCACAAAAATAGGCTATATATTCACTAATGCTCCAAAATATGTGATTTTTACAACTTCTATCTAATACTAACGATCGTTTGGGTATTGGATGTGTTTCTGGTATTTTTGCATTCTTATTAAAAAACAAAGCATGGTAAACTTAGTGACTGGAGAGGTATTGAATTTTGAGGAGACTGAAAATCAAAGAATGATTGCCCAGATGGTGCGTGATTTTGGCGAGAAAGAAATCAAGCCTCGCATGATGGAGTGGGATGAAAGTCAGGAGTTTCCTATTTCATTATTCCATAAAATGGGCGGCCTGGGTTTGATGGGTGTATTGGTACCTCATGAATACGGTGGTTCAGGTTTTGGATATCATGAATATGTTACAGCCATCGCAGAAATTGCTAAGATTGATGGAGCCATAGGATTGTCTATGGCTGCACACAATTCATTATGTACCGGCCACATACTTCAGTTTGCCAATGAAGAACAGAAGAGAATGTATTTGCAGATCGGAAGAGCGTCGTGTAGGGAAAGAGTGTTCTCTTCCGTGTAGA